>Ga0316205_10000613_pt1 | contig 60655 bp, 50 predicted proteins | sample 3monthpyrite_MG_FD_204941 | JGI IMG/M metagenome (GOLD analysis project Ga0316205, IMG submission 204941) | Microbial mat bacterial communities from mineral coupon in-situ incubated in ocean water Damariscotta River, Maine, United States -... | ecosystem: Environmental > Aquatic > Marine >...
ACCACCATCAACATCTGCTGCGGCTATCGTTACCATTCCAGTAACTGGATCTAACTCTACTGTGATATCTTGACAAACAGCGACTGGAGCTTCCATATCAGTTACTGTAATCGTGAACTGACAAGTAGCAGTGTTTCCATCACTATCTGTAGCAGAATATTCTATAATGGTATCACCCAATCCAAACATAGTACCTGAAGCAGGTCCCATGGTTTGCATCGTGGCAATAACACCGTCTTCAGCATCTATGGCAATAGCGTCTGCAAAGTTTACAACCGCAGTACATGCACCAGGATCAGTAGCAGCCATAACGTCCATTGGACAGTTAATAACCGGAACCGTACCTACAATAGGGAATACAAGAGACCACTCGTTTAAAGTACCAGTATCACCAGCAGCATTATCACTGATTGTGAAGATCCAATCTCCCATGGCATCCTCTGTGTTAAAGGCAGCCAATGGATTGTTAGGCATAAATGTTCCAGAAATAGAGGGAACACCGCCGCCACATTCGTCTTCAACAGGATCAGCAGCTGCATCATCTAAGGTAGCTAATACATCATTACCAGAACATCCAAAAGTACCAGCCGGAACCCCGGGGCGATCATAGATAGTCACTACGGTTCCCGTAGGAGATTCCAATGTGATAATCATATCACCCACCCAAGTGTGAGTGATATCTAAGTCAATGTCCAAATCAGTAATCGTGATACTGTTTGGTACATTTAAAGTTCTGGATATACCCGCTGGGTCGTTATCCGGGATAGCAACACCCGCAACATCCGTTATTGTCTGAGCATTGGTTTGCCACATACAGCATGCAGCAATAAGCATCAGAAAGGTTAATGTAATTTTTCTCATAATAGTTTTGAATTAAATTTATGGTTCTCCAAAAATAAGATAAAAAAACATTTTGACAGACGAAGTATTCATAAAAAATACGATTGTTAATCATTTTGCAAGCGTGCATGTAACTCACTGATAATCAGAAAAAAACCCGCCAATACTGGCGGGTTTTTTAACAAAAAAAGCATTTTTTATTTGATCATTTCATAACTGCGTTTAATAAAAGCGGTCAATTCTTCCCCTTTTAAAAGGTTTTTACTGAGTCGCGCCAAGTCCAATGCTTGGTTTACCAAACGCTCTTTTTTCTTCTGTGTTTTGGTAGCAATAATCTGTCCAATGAGCTCGTGATTGGTGTTTACAACCAGGTTGTACATTTCTGGTAAATTACCCATGCCAAACATACCTCCGCCACCAGTTTGCTGCATCTCTTTCATACGTCTCATAAATTCCGGTTCGGTAATGATAAATGGATTTGCTTGGCTATCCATGGCTTCCAATTGCACTGAAAATTTCTGCTCAGGAATGATCCCTGTGAGTACCGTCTTTAAGTTTTCTTTTTCATCTTCGGAAAGCTTTGAAATGGCCTCGTCTTCCTTCTTAATCAAGTTATCAAGGTGATCTGAATCTACTCGTGTAAATGTTAGTTTTTCGTTTTCAGATTCCAATTTCTGAAGCAGATGTCCTACAATAGGAGAATCTAGTAATAATACTTCATATCCTTTTTCTTTGGCAGCTTCAATATAGGCGTGTTGCTCTTCCTTGTTCGAGGCGTATAGCACAACCAATTTTTCGTCTTTATCTGTGTGAAGATCTTTGATCTTTTCTTTTAGTTCTTCTAGCGTAAAGAATGTACCATCTACTGTAGGGTATAATGCGAAATCTTGTGCTTTTTCAAAAAACTTATCTTCCGTAAGCATTCCGTATTCGATAACAACTTTGATATCGTTCCATTTAGATTCGAAATCCTCTCGACTATTATTAAATAAACTTTTTAATTTATCAGCTACTTTTCGGCTTATATAACTAGAGATTTTTTTAACAGCGCCGTCTGCTTGAAGGTAACTTCGCGAAACGTTCAACGGAATATCTGGTGAATCGATGACTCCACGCAGCATGGTTAAAAACTCAGGCACAATACCTTCAACGTTGTCGGTAACAAATACTTGATTTTGATACAACTGAATTTTATCCTTTTGAACACTAACATCATTAGTTAGTTTCGGAAAATAGAGAATCCCAGTTAAGTTGAAAGGGTAGTCAACATTAAGATGAATGTTGAATAAAGGCTCCTCAAACTGCATAGGATATAACTCTCGATAAAACGAAGCATAGTCCTTGTCTTCTAGATCTGCGGGTTGCTTAGTCCAAGCTGGATTAGGATTATTAACGATATTGTCTACCTCTTGTGTTGGCGCAGGATCTTCTTCTTTGGCATCTTCAGGCTTAGGTAGTGTTTCTGTACGCATCCCAAATTTAATAGGGATGGGCATAAACTTGTTATACTTGGTAAGTAATTCGGTAATGCGAGATTCTTCTAGGAATTCGATAGAATCTTCGGCAATATGAAGAATGATTTCCGTACCTCTTTCGGTTTTCTTTCCTTTTTTTATCGTGTAATTGGGAGAACCATCACAAGTCCAGTGAGCGGCAGGTGCATCAGAATAACTTTTGGTGATGATTTCCACCTTGTCTGCCACCATAAAAGCAGAGTAGAATCCCAGTCCAAAATGACCAATGATTCCAGCATCTTCTCCTTTTTTATCTTTGTATTTTTCAATGAATTCTTCGGCTCCAGAAAAGGCAATTTCATTGATGTATTTTTCAACCTCTTCTTCTGTCATTCCAATTCCTTGATCAATAATGTGAAGTTGCTTTTTTTCTTTGTCAACTTTCACTTCAATCATGGGATTGCCATATTCTGTTTTCGCTTCCCCAATGCCCGTAAGGTGCTTTAGTTTTAGCGTGGCGTCTGTGGCGTTGGAAATTAATTCTCGGAGAAATATTTCGTGATCGCTGTATAAAAATTTCTTTATTAATGGAAAGATATTCTCTACAGATACATTAATAGTTCCTTTACTCATAATATATGTGTTTTAATAATGTCTAAATGTTCTCTTTCAGTAGTCAAATAAAATACCAGAGATGCTAATTATGACATTATGACACAAAAAAATGCCATCTACTGAAATCATTGATGACATTAGATGGCATTATCTTATAAGGTCTTTGAGACTAGGCCTATTGCTAGTTCTTAATTTCGCTTGGTTTTACGTCAAGTGTTTCTTTTTTGTTTTTCACATAGGTTTCCAACCAGGTGTCCTGTTCCCAAAGCAAGTGCATGATACTTTCTTTGGCTCTATATCCATGACTTTCCTTTGGAAGCATGACCAAACGAGCGGTTGCTCCCAATCCTTTTAGGGCATTAAAATATCGTTCGCTTTGGAGTGGATATGTTCCTGAATTATTGTCTGCTTCTCCGTGAATCAATAATAAAGGAGTCTTCATCTTATCGGCATGCATAAAAGGTGACATGGTGTAGTAAGTTTCTGGAGAATCCCAATACGAACGTTGTTCACTTTGAAAACCGAAGGGAGTTAAGGTTCTATTATAAGCACCGCTTCGGGCGATTCCAGCGGCAAATAAATTGGAATGACTCAACAAATTGGCCACCATGAAGGCACCATACGAATGCCCACCCACACCTACGCGGTTGCGATCTATATATCCCAAATCGTCAACAGCATCTATGGCAGCTTTGGCATTGCTTACTAATTGTGTTCTAAACGTATCGTTAGGCTCTTCTTCACCTTCTCCAACAATTGGGAAAGCCGCATTGTCTAGTACCACATATCCTCGCGTTACCCAATAAACAGGAGAGCCATAATAGGGGTAGATAAATCTATTAGGATTTGTTGTGCTTTGCGAAGCGCTACTCTTGTCTTTATACTCTCTTGGATAGGCCCAAAGAATCATTGGCATTTTTTCCTTTTTTTCTTCGTTGTAACCTACAGGTAAATAAAGCGTTCCTTCTAATTCTAGGCCATCTTCTCTTGTATAGTTGATCACTTCTTTATGCACATCCTGAAGACTCTTAAATGGGTTTTCAAAAGAAGTAACTGGAGTCAGGTCATTTTTCTTAGTAATATTTCTGAAATAATAATTTGGGTATTCCTTTTGAGACTCAATACGGACCAGTATTTTACCTTTTTTCATATCTATGGCCGCGTAGATGTTTTCCAATTTGTTTTTATAAGGAGATTGATATATCCGGTTTGTAGTTAATGCGTTTATATCAAACTCATCCACAAAAGGAAACTGACCTTTTTCTGAATGACCGTCTCCCATTAGATATGCTTTTCCGTTGTTTATTTCCAATACTGAGCGGTTATATTGGTTACGTGTCGTTACAAAATCTCCAGGATCGCTATACCTGTCTTGATAATTGCGATCTGAGATAATCCTTGGTTTTTCATCAGGATAGGAGGGATTAAAAATATAGGTTTTAGTGTTTCGGTCATTCCACCAATAGTCATACGCAATAGCCATTTCGTCTTTTCCCCAAGTAATTCCTGAGAACCTGTTAAGAGTCTTGACAATCAGGGTGGTCTTTCCATTAAAAGGAGCAGCGAGTTGATAGACAGCATCTCGATATTCCACCTTATTGGCTGGGTCACCTTCATCAAGTGCTTCTGCCCAGTATAAAGTAGCTGGCTTATCGGCTCGCCATGCCATGCGCCTTTTTCCTGTACGTGTTGCCATAAAACCTTTAGGTCGAACTTCATTAAGAGGAACAACATTAATTTGTTTTACAAGACTTCCTTCCTTATTATAAATCACATCTTCTGAAGGAAAACGACTGTAGGGAACAATATACGAGAACGGCCGTTGTATTTTGGTGACCATTATGTAATTGCCATCTGGTGAAAACCGAATGTTTCTATACATGGCTGGAGGTAGAAATTCTGAAACTACTCCTTGTGTGGTTACTTTTTTTATTTCTGAACCAGCGAGCACCTCAAAGTTGTGTTCGTCATTAGGGTTCTTCAAGAGGTCCTGATAGGTTCTATTTTGTGCTTTGGCACCATCACTCACCGAAATTGTTGGCCCCTGAGGAACTGCTTCGTTAGTATTTATAAGGGCTTTTCTGTTTTTGGGAAGTGTTTTTACCAATAATGCTTTACTGTCTTTGAACCAGTTTATGGCACTTCCCAGATTGGCATTTACCTTGGCTTCGGTGAGACGAGTAGCGGTTGCTTCTGAAACATCAATCAACCAAACCTCAACACCAGTTGCGGTACTATTTAAACAGGCCACATATTGTTCATTGGGAGACCACCTAAAGCCGGAAAGCAACGGTTTTTCGGGAAGGCCAGTTACTTGACGGGAATCTTCTTCGGAAGCTTCCTTTACCTGTAAGTTGTTGTAGAATGTAGTTCGACTTCCAATATTGGTTTTTGGATTGATTCGTAATCCTCCTAAGCGCATCTCTATTTCAGATAACTCAGCAATAGATTTATAGGCATTTCGATATAATAAAAGGACATTTTCCCCTTTGCTATCTATTTGAACAGCTGGGGCTAAAGGAGCATCTGCCAGTTCTAAAATTTCCTGAGGAGGTTGTTGGTAGGAGAGATTTTCCTGTGCAAAAATGGATCCCGTAAAAAACAGGAAAAGAGTTAAAAGAGAAAAGTAACGCATGATGATTATTTTTTGGTTTAAGGTACTTAAAAAGGAAGTCATTTACAACGCCTGTTGCTATGCACGCATAGTATATAGCTGTTAAAAATTTCCCGTCCTAGTTGCGAATACCTATCTTTCTCGCCTGTTTATAAAAGAATTCCTCATGTATACATCAAAAATTTCTGGACTTGGACATTACGTGCCTGAAAATGTGGTGACTAACACTGATCTTTCCAAATTGATGGAAACCAATGACGAATGGATTCAGGAGCGAACCGGGATAAAGGAACGGAGACATATTAAACAAGGAGATGGAAACTCTACATCTATTATGGGTGTTAAGGCGGCTACCATTGCCCTAGAGCGGGCGGGGTTAGAACCTGTTGATATTGATATGGTTGTTTTTGCCACGCTAAGCCCAGATATGTATTTTCCTGGAGGCGGTGTGCAAATACAAGACTTGATGGGGATGAGAACAGTTCCTGCCTTAGATGTACGCAATCAGTGTAGCGGATTTGTCTATGCCATCTCAGTGGCTGACCAATTTGTAAAGACGGGCATGTACAAACATGTGTTGGTAGTAGGTAGTGAAAATCATAGTGGAGGCTTAGATATGACCACAAGAGGTCGCTCTGTTTCTGTCATTTTTGGTGATGGGGCAGGGGCTGCGGTTGTTTCGCGTTCTGAGGATGGAGAAGGAGGTATTTTGTCGACGCACCTTCACAGTGAAGGAAAGCACAAAGATGAACTTGCCTTACAAGGCCCAAGTACTATGCATTGGGTTCCTGAAATTATTGAAAAAAATCCGCAGGATGATATTCCCTATTACCCATATATGAACGGACAATTTGTTTTTAAGAATGCAGTTGTTCGTTTTTCGGAAGTGATTATGGAGGGGTTACAGGCTAATGGTTTTGCTGTAGAGGATATAGATATGCTAATTCCGCATCAGGCCAATTTGCGTATTTCACAGTTTATTCAAAGAAAATTTAAGTTATCAGATGATAAAGTGTATAACAACATACAGAAGTATGGTAATACTACTGCGGCCTCTATTCCTATAGCACTTACCGAGGCATGGGAGAATGGGAAAATAAAGAAAGATGACTTAGTGGTTCTTGCGGCTTTTGGTAGTGGTTTTACTTGGGGAAGCGTGATCATAAGGTGGTAATCAGATAATCAGTGTATATAATATATAATATAGAAAGCCGCTCTTTAGAGCGGCTTTCTTAATACCTAAGGATTTTAATATTTTAGAACGGCTAATTCAAATAAATCATAAAATGTTATATAGGCAATCTATATATATAGACTAAAAAGCATGCCAAATGTTTCATAGTGTACTGATATTTAACTAAATAATAACATTTGGCACACCGTTCCAGATACTTTAGAAGATTCCTCCGCTACCAGATTTCTCATCATTATCTCTACGCTTTCTGGATTTTGCTCCATACTTTCCACCTCCAAAGCGGTATGCAAGATTTACGTTTATTGTGTTACTTTCAAAGTTGAAAGCACCTGCCTGTCTGAAAGGACGTACTCCTTCAAATCTAAAATACATGGTGTTGAAGATATCGTTGTAATTAATACTGAAAGTTCCTCTACCATCCCATAAACTATATCGGGCACCCACGTTTACCATGGTCATAGAATTGATGTCAAATTGCAAGGTTTTTTGCTTACCACGATGTAAGGCAAAAGCCGACAACGATAGTTTTTTGGTCACCTTAAAGTTATTGATCATACGAACATTGAAAGATTGGTTGTCCACTTCTACTTGCTGACGTACAATGTCATTTACAGTAGGGTTGGGCAACGTATTGTCTAACGTTTCGGTGATACCTGTTTGTGTTTGATTGAAGAAATCTAAACTAAAGTTAATGCTCCACCATTTAAATGGGCGATAATTGGATGACACTTCAAATCCATATGCTGAGGTATTATCAAAATTATCGTAGGTAAGAATTACACGATCCAAGTTGGTACGATCTACAAAGAGGGCTCTGTTTATTTCATCTTCAATAGCTCTATAAAAAACTCCTGCCGTGATGCTTCCCTTGTTCAAGCTTTTGGTGTAATTAAACTCAACAGAGTTTGTAAACTGTGGCTGCAACTGTGTGTTTCCAAAAGAAGATATTAACGGAGTAGTAAACTCTCTAATTGGGTTTACTTGTTCCAAACCTGGTCGATCTACACGACGGCTATAACTTGCTTGGAATTGGTTCTTTTCAGAAGGTGTATAGGTTACAAAAGCCGAAGGATATACTTGTACATAATCGTTGGTAAATGCTCTCACTACATTAGTGTCTGCTTTTACTTCCACGCTTTCCACACGGGCACCTACTTGCACAGACCATTTTTCAAAGGTCTTTCCATACGTTACATAGGCTGAGTAAATATCTCTTTGATAATCAAAAAGTGTATTGGGTGTAGGAACTAAATCTCCATTAGGAGCAAAAGACTGTCCTGTGGACACATAGTCTATCTCAGTTTCAAATAAACGAGCCTGAGCTCCAGCTTCAATCTTAGTAGTTTCATTAATTGGATTAACATAGTCAAGGTCTACAGTTAAACGATTTCGTTCTGTATCAAACATGTCTACGTAATCTTCAAGTATAGAAGCACCAGTGAAACTAAAGTCAGCTATCTGCTCGTCTTCAAACGTATTATAGTCTGCTTCTAATTCAATATTATGCCCGTCTTTGGCAAAATCAAGTTTGTAATCAAAATTGTATTGAGACGAACTGTTTTCACTTTTAGGTGTAAAAAATTGCGTCTGATCAAAGGCAGGGTTGTCGTAATTTCTTATCGCAGTTTGCCCAGCGGTGTTTCCGTCAAACATGTTTTGATTGGTAAATAACGAAATGGTGTTCTTATCATTCAGATAGAAGTCAACACCTACTTTGAAAAGATTTGATCGGCTATCATCTAAGAAGTTAAAGAACTGCTCAGAGTTATCATCTGGACGAAATACATTTCCGTAGAACTCGTTCTTGGATGAATTATGCCCCCAATTTCCATATAGGTTAAACTTACCATTTCTGTAGTTCATATCTATGGAACTATTGAATTTTGGTTGGTTCTCGTAGGTAAGCCCTACTTGAGCGTTTCCGTTAAATCCAATATTTACGTTTTTATGAAGAATGATGTTTATAAGTCCACTCATACCTTCAGGATTATATTTGGCCGAAGGATTGGTAATCAATTCAATTTGTTTGATAGAAGTAGAGGGAATCTGCTTTAATAGCTGAGCGATGGGTACATTGGTTAATTTTCCATCAACCATAACACGTACGTTTTGATTTCCACGTAGCGCTACTGCACCTGTTTGCTGATCAACACTTACCGAAGGAAGATTATTCATAATATCTGCGGCGGTAGGTCCTGCGGTCGTTAGGTCTTTACCTATAGTAATAACTTTTCTATCCAACTTTTGCTGAATAGTAGTTCGTTCTGCGGTAACAGTTACCTCGTCCAGAGCCGCTACATCTTCTTCCAGTTCTATCCTACCTAATTTTAGGTTTCTGTTACCAGAAGCGATTTCAATTTCTGCGTTGTATGTTTTGTATCCTATATATTGTACAGAGACCATGCTCTTACCTTCGGGGATTTCTGAAATGGAAAATTTTCCACTGTCATCTGTCACACCTCCGGTGATGATCTCACCATTCATATCCTTAACAACAACCGTAACATACGGAATGGGTTCTTGCAAGTTTTTGTCTATAACCGTTCCGCTAATTTTTCCCGGTTTATCTGTGGAAGGGTCGTTGAAAGAAAAACCGGTGACACTTACTAAAAGTGCGAGTGCTAAAAATAACTGTTTCATTTTTTGATTGAGATTTGATGTTAGTCTATTGTAATGCTTAATACCTTGTATAACATAATTAGAAAGTAGTTGACTTCCTAAAAAACAAGATTAATAACCATATGACGACATTCACCGAAACCTGTTACACTAAAAAGGAACTTTAACAGACTTTAACAGATTTTAACAAAAAACAACAAACCCGAGGTCTAGAACCTCGGGTTTGCGCCTTTACTGCTATTATTAACACTAACCATCAACGTAAAAATTTTCACAGTAAAGTGAGAAATATTTCTACAAAGTAGACGACTTTTTTCAACTTATGTTACACTACTTACTTTTTTTAACTAACTTTTATGAATCATCACCAATGGTAGATGATAGTTTTGAAAAAAATAATTGGAATGAAAAAAACGCTTGTTCTAGGAGCTAGTCTAAAGCCTTCTCGGTATTCTAATCTTGCTATCCATAGATTGGTAGGTCAGGGACATTCAACAATGGCCATAGGAGGAAGAGAAGGAGAAGTGATGGGAGTTACAATCTCAAAAGAACACATAGCTTATGATGATATACATACCATAACGCTGTATCTTAATCCCAAGCGTCAACAGGCCTATTATGACTACATTATTGGACTTCAACCCAAACGCGTAATTTTTAACCCTGGAACCGAAAATCCTGAATTATATCAAAAATTAATAGCTAACGAGATTCCATTTGAGGTTGCCTGTACCCTAGTTCTTCTGGGTACGAATCAGTATTAGTCCTAGAAAGGTGAGCGCTCCATTGAGAACTAAAATGAAGAATTGCCAATCAAAATTCAAATATTTTAAACTTATATAACTAATCACCCATCCTATAAAAGGTGTGAGTATAGCTACGACAGGAACCCACATATCTTTTACCTTCCACTTGGTAAATAAACCAAAGGCATAGAGACCTAATAATGGTCCATAGGTATAACAAGCAAATGTGAATAGTTTAGCAATGACAGAGGCATCCGCAATAATATAATTGAAAATGATGATAACCACCATTAACACAAAAGACATAATAACATGAATCTTTTTTCGTATTCGAACCTGTTCTTTTTCGTTATACTTCTTTTCAATATCCAAAATATCAATACTGAAGGACGTGGTGAGGGAGGTCAATGCGCTATCTGCGCTGGAATAAGCAGCGGCAATAAGCCCTAATAAGAACAAAATAGCCATCCCAATTCCTAACCCAGATTCTACCGCAATAGTTGAAAATAATTTGTCCCTATGGGCGTCAATTCCATGCTGCTCTGCATATACCGTGAGCAACAAGCCCAACGCCAAGAAAACAAAATTGACCAAAGTCAGTACTATGGTAAACCAGAACATATTCTTTTGAGCGTCCTTGACAGATCGACATGTTAGATTTTTCTGCATCATATCTTGATCCAACCCAGTCATGACTATGGCAATAAAAGCACCACTTAAGAATTGTTTTACAAAATGATCTCCTGAGCGCCAATCGTCAAAAAAGAACATTCTTGATAGATCACTGTCGGCTATAAAACCAAAAACACTATCTACTGAAGATAAACCGAGGTCACCAGCTACGATGTAAACAGCCACGCCAACTGCAACCAACATAAATAGGGTTTGCAATGTATCTGTCCAAACAATAGTTTGTATACCGCTTCTAAAAGTGTACAACCAAATAAGTAATATGGTGATAGCTACTGTTATCCAAAAAGGAACATTCATGGCGTCAAACACAAGATCTTGGAGAACTATGGCCACTAGGTATAATCTAAAGCTAGCCCCAACAATACGTGACAGTAAAAAGAATGAAGCTCCTGTTTTGTATGAAAAGTTACCAAACCTTCCTTCCAAATAAGAATATATGGAAGTGAGGTTTAATTTGTAATACAAGGGAAGTAAGACCAAACCTATAACGGCATACCCTACCGTATAGCCTAGTACTACTTGAAAATAACTAAAACTTGATGCCTCTACCCATCCCGGTACAGAAATGAAAGTAACTCCGCTCAAGGTCGCGCCAATCATTCCAAAGGCCACTAAATACCAAGGTGAACTATTTCCAGCTCTAAAAAATTCGGCATTGCTACCAGTTTTGTTTGTGAAATAAGAAATCAGCAATAAAACGCCAAAATATCCACCAATAAGTAAAAGAATTTGTGAGGGTTGCATACTATTTTGAATAAATCTTAAAATCTTACGAGTAAAAATACAAAGTTTACCATGTTTGGAGCCTTTTTTTTTTTACTTTTGGAAACTATTGATTGTTAAATGATTAAGAACTAAACCTAAAGTTATGCGTTCCAGACTATTACTACTTTTTGCATTTGTATTTGTTGGGGTATCAAGTTACTCCCAAGAATACCTTGAAATGATTGACGATGGCACTTTCAGTGTCCAAGAAATTGTCCAAAGTGCCGAAGCCTATTTCGAAAATCGAGATAAGGGCAGGGGTACAGGATTTAAACAATTTAAGCGATGGGAATATATGGCCAATCGCCTAATGAACGAAAATGGGTACTTACCTACTGTTCAGGAAAGAGTTTCTGAACTAGAGCGGTACAATGCTTATTTAAACGAAACTGCTGGAGATCGTTCTCCATTGGCAGATGATTGGCAGGAATTAGGACCAACCGATTGGAACCAAGCCACAGGCTGGAATCCAGGAGTGGGTAGAGTTACAGGACTTTCTATTGACCCAACAGATAGCAACCATATGATTCTTGGTGCTAACACAGGGGGTGTATGGCGTACCACCAATGGAGGAACAGATTGGACTCCACTTACAGATTATTTTTCCAACCTGTATGTATACTCAGTAACTATTGATCCTTCTAGCTCAACAACCTATTATTTTGGATCCTCTTCAGGATTAGTTTTTAAGTCTATCGACTCTGGAGCTACTTGGACCGAAATAGGAGATGTTAGTAATTCACTTATTAACCAAATAGTACTTCATCCAACAGATTCTGATATCATATTTGCATCTTCTCAAAATGCAGGTCTATACAGAACTACCGATGGAGGAGCCAACTGGCAGTCGGTGACAACTGATAGTAACTCTTATGATGTAGAATTCAAACCTGGAGATCCAATGACTGTATATGCTGGAGGATCTGGAGTACATAAATCTATAGATGGTGGAGCAACGTTTACTACTATTGGCGGATTTGACGGAGGTGCTAAGATGTTAGCTGTTTCACCAGACGACCCAACGGTTGTTTACGCTGTAGATGCTGACGGAAGCAGCTCAGGAGGCTTTTGGAAGTCTGTAGATAGTGGGTCTAGTTATACAGAACTAGGACACACCAATAGAAACTACTTTGGCTACGATACGGCTGGATTTCAAGCAGGAGGACAAGCGCCAAGAGATATGGGGATTGCTGTAAATCCTAACAATGTGGATGAAGTTCACATTGCAGGAGTGCTAATGTGGAGATCAGACGACGGTGGTGTGAATTTTTCAAATATATCAGATTGGCAACCCGGTTTGGCCGCAAGTCAAAATAAAGGATATCATCACCCAGATGTAGATGATTTGTTGTTCAATGGAGGTACGCTATATGTGCTTTCTGATGGAGGAATTTATAAAGCAGATAATCCAGGTGTAACAAGTGCTACTATGTTTGATGATTTAACAGCCGGTCTTGGTATTCGTCAAAACTATAAAATAGGTGTTTCTCAAACAGTTGATGTAGTGGTTACCGCAGGTTCTCAGGATAACGGTTCTTCATTCTATACCGCTGCAAATGACTGGGTTGATTGGTTAGGTGCTGACGGAATGGAAGGCTTTATCGATAAAGATAATTCTAATACAATGTACGGAACGTCTCAGTTTGGACAGATGTACAGAACCGATAATGCAGCAGCAAGTATTATTGGCCTTAACGAGCCTGGTCAAGGACAAGGCGAATGGGTAACTCCTTTTGAACAAGATCCAACAGATACCAACACCTTGTATTTAGGATACAATTTTGTATACAAGTCAGTTAATAAAGGAGGTAGCTGGACAGCAATCTCACAAAATTTCAACGGAAATTTAGATGAGATGAAAGTAGCACCTTCTGATAACCAAGTTATCTATGCCTCTAATTCTGGATTAATATATAGAACAGACGATGGAGGAGCTACTAACTGGACTCAGCTTACGATTCCTGGTGGACTAATTAACGACATGTCTGTGCATCCAACAGATCCAGACAGAATTGCGGTTGCAACAACTGGTGGTGGTAAAGTGTTTGTTTCAGAGGATGGAGGAATAACATGGCAGAATATGTTGCTAAACCTACCTGCGTTTAGTTCATTGTCCGTAGTTTGGGATAATAATGGAAACAACGGTCTGTATGTAGGAATGGATTATGGTATCTATTATATAGATGATACCTTCAGTGATTGGCAGCCTTATAGCACCAACTTGCCTAATGTTATTATTAACGAAATGGAAATTAACTACGTTGATGATAAAATTTATGCAGGTTCATATGGTAGAGGTCTTTGGGCATCTCCAAGGTTTGATTCTGTGTTAGCTGTAGAAGAATTCTTGAATGGAAATAACGTAAATATATACCCTAACCCTGCAATAACCGAGGTAAACATTGTCTTAAAAGACCCTGCCGAAGTTGATATCAGTGTTTTTGATGTAACGGGTAAATTGGTTATTTATGAAGCAAATACAGATATTCAAAATAAGCATACTATATCTATTTCTTCTTTGAAGCAAGGAGTTTATTTTGTCCGAATTGCCTCAGGTCAAGGAACAGTAACAAAAAAGCTACTTAAGAAATAAAAGTTTCTTTTTTAAAAGTTTAATGCTTCAGAAAGTGGTACCATTTTCTGAAGCATTTTTTTTATCTTGCCTGAGATAACCGCCTATGGAATTTTCATCAAAATTGTTAGAAAATGCTGTAAACGAAATGTCGCAGCTTCCGGGTGTTGGCAAGCGCACAGCATTACGCTTGGTATTGCATTTATTGAAACAACCGCAAGATCAAACCCAAAGACTTTCCGAAAGTTTGCAACAAATGCGATCGGAGATTAACTTCTGTAAAAGCTGTCATAATATTTCGGATACGGAGTGCTGTGAAATTTGTGCCAATCCTAATAGAGATAGACAACTAATTTGTGTAGTAGAAGATATTAGAGATGTAATGGCCATCGAAAATACAAGTCAGTTTAATGGGCTCTACCATGTATTAGGAGGTAAAATATCTCCTATGGATGGCGTCGGCCCTGGAGATCTAAAAATAGGATCTCTGGTCGATAAAATAAAGTCTGGAGAAGTTTCAGAGCTTATTTTTGCATTAAGCTCTACCATGGAGGGCGATACAACTAACTTTTACATCTTTAAGCAAATAGAAAATTTTGATATAAACACAACAACAATAGCCCGAGGAATTCCTGTGGGAGATGAATTGGAGTACGCAGATGAGGTGACCCTTGGTCGAAGCATCATACATCGAATACCTTTTGAATCTTCTTTAAAAAGCTCGTGATATTTTGAAGCTCTCAGTTATCATCCTAAACTATAATGTTCGCTACTTCTTAGAGCAGTGTATACTAAGTACCAAACTGGCTCTCAAGAGCATAGATTCGGAAATAATAGTTGTGGATAATAACTCTTCAGATGATAGTTGCCAGATGATGAAGCAACGTTTTCCGGAAATCACGCTTATTGAAAATAAAGAAAATGTTGGTTTTAGCAAAGCAAACAACCAAGTAGTGGCTATGGCCAAAGGGGAGTATGTCTGTATCCTCAATCCAGATACTGCGGTAGCTGAAGATACATTTATAAAGACGCTGGCCAAGGCGGATGCCATACCAAATGTTGGCGCTTTGGGGATTTATTTGCTGGATGGTACTGGAAATTTTCTACCAGAAAGTAAAAGAAACTTGCCTACTCCTAAGGCCTCTCTATTGAAACTTTTGGGGTTTACAGGAAGTAGTAGTTACTATGCAACTCAAATAGATAGAAATGGCAGCGGGGTTGTAGATGTGCTCGTAGGTGCCTTTATGATATTAAAAAGAAATGTGTATACCCAGGTGGGTGGATTTGACGAGGATTATTTTATGTATGGAGAAGATATTGACCTTTCATATAAACTGACTAAGGCGGGGTATACAAATCACTATTTCGGCCATGCCAATGTACTGCATTATAAAGGAGAAAGTACGCAAAAAGACGATGCCTATTTGGACCGTTTCTATGGAGCGATGCGTATTTTTTATAAAAAACATTTTAATAAAAATGTGATGCTCAACGGACTCGTTAATGTAGGAGTTTCTATAGCCAAGCAATTGCGTAAGAATACTTCTTCTAAAAATAATAACGCAAGCATCAACTGCGAAAAAACATATGTGCTAACCGAAAATTTGACACTACTAAAAAACTTGTCCGAAACTTTGGACGTGCCCATAAAAACAGTCTCAAAAACAATATTTTCTGAAGGTCCTTTATACAATACCCTCTTTATCTTTGATGTAGACTATATGTCATATGCTCAGATTTTTATGATTATGAGGAAATTCAGAAATAACAACAACGCATTTCGTATTCGACCGCCAGGTTGCAATTTCATCTTAGGAAGCGACCAGAGCGACCAAAAAGGGAGTGTTGTTGTTTTTTAAGAATTTTGAAAGTAGAATCGTATAAATTTTAACTAATTTTGCACCGTTAAATTTGATACCTTACTTGTAAGAGAAGATACTATGGCAAGATTTGAATTAAAACTACCAAAAATGGGTGAAAGCGTTGCTGAAGCTACAGTGACCAATTGGCTTAAAGAGGTAGGTGATACTATTGAAGCTGACGAGGCAGTACTTGAAATAGCTACAGATAAAGTAGATAGCGAAGTGCCAAGTGAAGTAGATGGGATTCTAATAGAAAAAATGTTCCAAGCAGATGATGTCGTTCAGGTAGGGCAAACATTGGCTATAATTGAAACTGAAGGAGATGATGCTTCTGCTGAATCGGCTAGTGATGATGTCACAACCAATGTAGAAGTAGCCGCTACTGAAGCTATAGAAAAAGTAGCCGAAAGCGTGGTCGAAGCGAAAGAAGCCACTAAGACGGTTATCGAAAATAACGGAGATAAATTCTACTCTCCACTTGTAAAAAATATTGCTGCTGCAGAAGGAATTGCGCAAGCCGAACTAGATAACATTCCAGGTAGTGGAAAAGAGGGCAGGGTTACTAAGAAAGATATTCTTGCATACCTTGAAAATCGTTCGTCACAACCAACGGTAAAATCACAAATACCCGCGCCCGGCGCAACCATTGAAACTTCAACAAAAAAAGAAATTTCTAAACCCGTCACTCCGGTATCGGTGAGTGGGGAAGATGAGATCATTGAAATGACCCGAATGGGGAAACTCATTGCGCACCATATGGTAGAAAGTGTACAAACTTCTGCCCACGTTCAGTCGTTTGTAGAATGTGACGTTACTAATATTTGGAACTGGCGCAACAAGATTAAAAAGGAGTATGAGCAAAGAGAAGGGGAGAAGTTGACATTTACGCCCATCTTTATGGAAGCCATCGCTAAGGCATTAAAAGATTTCCCAATGATGAATATTTCTGTGGACGGAGATACCATTATTAAAAGAAAAAATATTAACCTAGGAATGGCCGCTGCTCTAGCAGATGGAAATCTTATTGTACCGGTTATTAAGAATGCAGATCAATTAAACTTGGTAGGCATGAGTAAAGCCGTAAATGATCTTGCCAATCGCGCACGAAACAATCAACTAAAACCGGATGATATTCAGGGAGGAACATATACGGTTACCAACGTTGGAACTTTCGGGAGTATCATGGGAACCCCTATCATTAATCAGCCACAAGTAGGTATTTTAGCCCTTGGTGCTATACGAAAAGTGCCCGCTGTTATTGAAACACCGGATGGGGATTTTATTGGTATACGCTATAAAATGTTCTTGTCGCACTCGTATGACCACCGTGTGGTAAATGGAGCGCTCGGCGGACAATTTGTGAAAGCTGTGGCAGATTACCTAGAAGGTTGGGATGTGAATAGGGAAGTGTAACTATTCAGAAAATATTTATATATAAAGCGAGTAGAATTTTCCACTCGCTTTTTTTATGTCCCGACGATAATTTAAACAAATACCGCGCAACGTATTGAGAAAAATCAGTCTTAAAGAGAAAAGACTAACGTATTCTATATTCACTTATATAGAATAGTAACATTAACGCTATGAAAAAATTAATACCATTTAAAAAGAGAATTATTTCTAAAAACAATAAAATAGGTAGCACATTTATTGTGCTATTACTTTTTCTCTTAGCGCATACCGTGCTGCAGGCGCAACAGTATGTACAAATTGGGAATGATATAGATGGCCAAATCACTTCTGAAGCTTCTGGCTTAGCCACTAGCTTAAGCCATGATGGTTCCCGAATAGCCGTGGGATCTAATTTTATGGGAAACAATGGACTGTCACCAGGTCTTGTACGGGTGTATGAACTGGATGGGGGTACTTGGACTCAGGTGGGAGCCGATATCGTAGGAGAGAATATGGATGACGAATTTGGCACCTCCGTTCACTTAAATCATGACGGAACTGTAGTTGTTATTGGAGCACCAGAAAATGATGACGCAGCAGATACTGCAGGAATGGTGAGGGTTTATGAATTAATAGGTGGGCAATGGTCACAGATGGGGCAGGATATTGATGGAGTAGATGTTAATGAACGTTTTGGGTACTCGGTAGATATAAGTTTTGATGGGAGCAGAATTATCGCAGGTTCATTATTTGGTAGAACTAATGGTGTCATTACGGGAGATGCCCGTGTCTATGAATTCTCCAATGGATCTTGGAGTCAGTTGGGAGATGATCTAGGAAGTACAACACAGGATAACTACGGCCGCTCTGTGGCTATGAACGCTCCAGGAACTCGTGTAGCTGTGGCCGGACCACTCAATGATACTGGTGGATTTAACTTAGGTAAAACGGAAATATTTGAACTCGATAATGGTGTATGGACGCAAATGGGCGCTACAATCTTTGGAACCGAAGAATCTGGAGCGTCTGGATGGAGTATCTCTCTTAATGAGGCTGGAAATGCCATAGCCATTGGGGCACCGGCCAATGGGGATCCTATTGTGCAAGGTGCCGCTAAAGTCTATCAATTTTCTGGAGGTGATTGGAATCAGCTAGGAACTACTATTGCAGGTACAAATCCGATTAGTGCTTTTGCGGACTCTGTGAGTTTAAGTGATGACGGTGCCCGAGTTGTGGTTGGAGATCCTTTGCAAGGGCCTAATGGACTTACTCGCGTATTTTCCTTAAGTGCAGGGACATGGACGCAAATAGGTCCCGATATAGTAGGTGAGGCACAGGGAGACCTTTCGGGGAGGTCAGTTAGTATTAGTGCAGATGGCTTGCGTATTTCAATGGGAGCCAATGTAAATAGTGATGGCGCTCCCGGAGGTGGTCAGGCTAGAGTTTTTGAAGATACATTGCTAAGTGTTGATGATGTGAACGGAACCGGGATTGCAATCTATGTACTTCCAAATCCGGCAAGAAACTTTATAACTATACAAAGTCAATCAAACATAACGTTTGAAGGTATTAGCTTGTACGATATGCAAGGAAGGTTAGTGTCTCAAGTTGAGGAGACGGCAATAAATAATGAGACGCGACTAGATGTATCACATATAGCCGCTGGGAATTATCTTATTCGTATTAAAACGGCTCAAGGAGAACAAAACCTAAAGTTGATAAAAAACTAGAGATTAAAATTGAGCGATTAACGCTTCAATAGTCTCATACCCAAATATGGCCCGATCTTTATTCCAGACAATGGGAAATTGTAATCGGGCTCCTTTGTTTAGGTCTTCTTGAATTAACAGTATGAACTGCCTGTAAAAAACAGGACTTTTGTTAATGTCAATAGCAAGATGTGAGATGGTATTTTTTTTAAGATAAGATAAAAGGGTGGAGCATTTTGCACATGTTTCAAAAGTGAATACAACAATTTTATTATGAATCATAGTTTCCACATCCTTCGCCATATTGTCATAACTAATGGTTTCTTCAAAGGCTATATCCTTATTAAGAATAAGTTCATAGGTATAGCTGGACTCTTCTTCAGCCAATGCTATCATGGTTAGCATGGGTACTTTGGTTTTGGGTGGAATATCCTTTATCACAGGTTTAGAAGCACTTTTTCGGTACCCTTTAGCTTCGACCAAGAGAAAAACATTTATGGTGTCATTTGTTAGATTCTCCGCATGTAAAACCAATCGTTTACCGACTTTTTTTTCAGAAATAAGAACTTGACCCTCTTGTGAAAAAGAGGTGAAAGAAACAAAGAGTAAAAAAGGAATGATAATTTTATAGGCCATACTGGCTACAAATGTATTAAATACTACCTTTGTGGCATAAATTATGACCATGGAGTTACACCTTAAAAAACCCATCTGTTTTTTTGACCTGGAGACCACCGGAACAAACGTTGCCAAAGACAGGATTGTAGAAATTTCAATACTGAAAATTTTTCCTAATGGAAATAAAGAGGGTCATACCTGGCGGGTAAATCCTGAAATGAAGATTCCAAAGGTAGTAGTCGCAATTCATGGTATTACAGATGAAATGGTAGCCAACGAACCTACCTTTAAAGAATTAGCTCCTAAGGTGTATAACTTAATAAAGGATAGTGATTTGGGTGGATTTAACTCTAATCGTTTTGATATTCCTTTGTTGGCAGAAGAGCTGTTAAGAGCCGAAATAGATTATGACATGAAAAAGGCGCAATCTGTTGATGTGCAGACTATTTTTCACAAAATGGAGAAACGAACTTTAGAGGCGGCATACAAGTTTTACTGTGATAAGAGTTTGGAAAATGCACATAGTGCAGAGGCAGATACCTTGGCAACCTATGAAGTGCTAAAGGCACAGTTAGATCGATATGAGGATCTGGAAAATGACGTTTCTTCTTTATCCGAATTTAGCTCGTTTCAAAATTTTGCTGATTTTGCAGGCTATATTGGATATAACAAGGACGGAGTGGAGGTATTTTCCTTCGGAAAGCACAAGGGAATGTTGGTAGAAGAAGTGTTGGAAAAAGAACCAGGGTATTTTGGTTGGCTACTTAATGCAGACTTTCCGTTGTATACCAAAAATGTGCTGACAAGAGTAAAGCTTCGAAAATTAAATAATAAATTTTAGAAGCGATTCAACAAATAAACTAATAAGAATACCATGAAAATAATTTGTGTTGGTAGAAACTATACGGCTCATATTGAGGAACTGCACAATGAAAAACCTTTAGATCCTGTACTGTTTTTAAAGCCTGATACTTCTGTGCTCTTAAAAAAACAGCCTTTTTTTATCCCTGGATTTTCAGAAGAGATTCATCACGAAGTAGAAGTTTTGGTGAAGATTAAAAAAATAGGAAAACACATTGATAAGAAGTTTGCGCATAAATATTATGACGAAATAGGCCTTGGAATAGACTTTACGGCAAGAGACCTTCAGTCTAAGTTAAAAGAAAAAGGATTGCCTTGGGAAAAAGCAAAAGGCTTTGATGGTGCCGCGGTGATTGGAGAATTCTTACCCAAAGAAGTAGTGGGAGATGTGAATAATATCAATTTTAGCTTAAAAAAGAATGATTTGGTGGTTCAAGAAGGAAATACAGCCTATATGTTGTGGAAGATTGATGAGTTAATCGAATATATATCAAAATATTTTACTTTAAAGATTGGAGATGTTATATTTACGGGCACTCCAGCTGGAGTTGCCAAAGTTAATCCCAACGATACCTTGTCCGGTTATATTGAAGATAAGGAGTTGTTTGATATTAAAGTTAAATAGATGACGAAGCATTATTCCGCGGATAGTCTTAAGGAGATCGCTCAAGATGACTTGGATTTTATGAAAGTGATAGCGCAAACCTTTTTAGATGAGATTCCACCAGATCTTAATTCGATGCAGGAGGCCATTCATAATGACAATAAAGAACTGGCCTATCAGTTTGCACATAAGATGAAACCCAACCTTGAAATGTTTGGAGTTGATTTGTCAAAAGAAATTACGGCCATTGAATCTTGGTCAAAAACTTCCAAAAATAAAGCCATAGTAGAGACCCCTCTTGAAAATATAGTTACCACACTACATGCGGTTTTTGGAGAGTTAAAAGAAGATTTCAGTTTATAGAATGTTAGCCGAAATAATTACTATTGGCGATGAGATCCTTATTGGACAAATTGTAGATACCAATTCTGCCCATATCTCCGCAGAACTCAACAAAATTGGAATTCAAGTATATCAAATCACCTCTATTCAGGACGATAGAGCACACATTTTACAAACCTTTATAGAAGCCAAAGATCGAGTAGATGTTGTCTTAATAACCGGCGGCCTTGGTCCTACCAAGGATGATATCACCAAACAAACCCTATGTGATTTTCTAGGAGACACACTCGTTGAGAATAAAGCCGTGAAAGCGAACATTCATGCCCTTTTTTCGAAGTATATAAAAAGAGACCCATTGCCGGAGAACTTAGAACAGGCCATGGTGCCATCTACGGCAAGAATTCTTAACAATAAATACGGTACGGCTCCCGGTTTATGGATGCAGAAAGAGGATACTGTTTTTATTTCGATGCCCGGAGTTCCCTATGAAATGAAGCATTTAATGAAGGATGAGGTCATTCCGCAGATCATAGAAAAGTTTGATAGACCGCATATCTATCACAAAACCTTGCTTACCTACGGAATGGGTGAGAGCGCTATTGGCAATCGCATAATGGATTGGGAAGAGAACCTTCCTGAAACCATTAAATTGGCATATTTGCCCTCGTTTGGAAGTGTTCGACTCAGATTGTCCTCAAAAGGAGCCAACGAAATTCAAGTAAAAGAAGCCGTAAACGCACAAATGAGTTTGCTGCATGCCATGCTCTCAGATATTGCCGTGGGGTATGAAGATGAGACCAATGTAGGACAGCGAATTGGGCAATTATTGCTAGCTAAGGGCCATACAGTGAGTTTGGCCGAAAGCTGTACGGGCGGCGCTATCGCTCAAGCTATCACCAAAAATGCAGGGGCATCTGCGTATTTCAAAGGAAGCGCCGTTACCTATCATACAAACATAAAAACAACCGTGTTGGGTGTTGATGCAAAACTCATAGAAGAGCACACCGTTGTTAGTGAACCCGTCGCCAAAGCTATGGCACAACATGCAAAAGAACTCTTTGATACAGATTATGCTATCGCTACAACGGGCATTGCTGGGCCTTCAAAAGGAGATGCTACAGATGAAGTAGGTACGGTGTTTATAGCATTGGCAACACCTGAGGCCATACACGTTGAGAAGTTTGACTTTGGAAAACCTAGAGAACGTGTTATTGCGAAAGCAACCAACAAATCGTTGGAAATGTTACTTAAAGAAATTTCAAAAAACTAAATTCCTTTTGTTGTGCATCAAAATTAATTTCCTTAAATTTGCACCCTGTTTTAAAATAACTAAAAATATTTTACGGAGATGTCAAGAGTTTGTGAGCTTACAGGTAAGAGAGCAATGGTTGGAAACAATGTTTCCCACGCAATGAATAAAACGAAACGCAAGTTTAATGTAAATCTTGTTAAAAAACGTTTTTACATTGTTGAGGAAGATAAGTGGATTACCCTTCGTGTATCTACATCAGTGTTAAAGACCATCAATAAAAAAGGGATTTCTGCAGTAATTAAAGAAGCACGCGCAAAGGGCTTCCTAACTAAATAATTACTATAATAATTAAAGTCGGGTATAATGGCTAAAAAGGGAAATAGAGTTCAAGTGATTTTAGAGTGCACAGAGCACAAAGAGTCTGGGAAACCAGGAACATCACGTTACATAACAACCAAAAACAAAAAGAACACTCCGGATAGAATGGAGTTGAAGAAATTCAACCCTATTCTTAAAAGAATGACTGTTCATAAAGAAATTAAATAATTCGAGATTTTCACATCGTGAAAATGTCTAATAACACATTGAGTTATGGCAAAGAAATCGGTAGCATCGTTACAAACAGGATCTAAGCGTTTAACCAAAGCAATAAAAATGGTTAAGTCGCCAAAGACAGGAGCATATACTTTTGTAGAATCAATCATGGCTCCAGATAGAGTGAATGATTGGTTGAACAAATAATTGTTTCAAACAACATACGTAAAAGCCACTTATATAAGTGGCTTTTTTTGTACCCTATAGGTTCTGGACCGGGGTGTTTTTTTAAAGAAACTATCTCATTAGAAAGACAACAAAATTTCCCGTATTTTTGTACCCGTTTTGGGCGTTACCCTGCTTACGCAGTGTCGGGCTTTCGGAGCTACACGGTAGCAATCCTCAATCCCTAACGCGCATCTCACACTTTCATAAGTAATTATGAATAGATAATGAACATATAGCATGAGTTTATTCAAAAAAATATTTTCGAAAGAAAAAAAAGAAACACTAGATAAAGGACTAGAGAAGTCCAAGACTTCCTTTTTAGATAAATTAAGTAAGGCCGTTGCAGGTAAAAGCAAGGTAGATGATGACGTACTTGATAATTTAGAAGAGGTATTAGTATCTAGTGATGTAGGAGTAGATACTACCTTAAAAGTAATTGAGCGCATCGAGGCTAGAGTTGCCAAGGATAAATACCTTGGCACTGACGAACTCAACCAAATACTTCGAGAAGAAATAGCTGGATTACTTAGTGAAACCAACACTGGAGATGCCACGGAGTTTGAGATTCCACAACAAGATCAACCCTATGTGATTATGGTAGTAGGTGTAAATGGAGTGGGAAAAACCACAACTATTGGTAAGTTGGCCAATCAGTTTAAAAGAGCCGGTAAAAAAGTAATCCTCGGAGCAGGAGATACGTTTAGAGCCGCCGCTATAGATCAACTTCAAATATGGGCGGATAGAACAGAAGTTCCTATTGTAAAGCAAAGTATGGGAAGTGATCCTGCTAGTGTGGCCTTTGATACCTTAGAAAGCGCGGTAACACAAAAAGCAGATGTTGTAATTATTGATACTGCGGGTAGGCTTCACAATAAGGTTAATTTAATGAATGAACTTACCAAAGTTAAACGGGTTATGCAAAAGGTTATTCCAGATGCCCCTCATGAGGTATTGTTGGTATTGGATGGATCTACCGGGCAGAATGCCTTTGAGCAAGCCAAACAGTTTACAGCAGCCACTGAGGTCACATCATTGGCGGTAACCAAGTTAGACGGAACCGCAAAAGGGGGTGTTGTTATAGGTATTAGTGATCAATTTCAAATTCCTGTAAAATATATTGGAGTAGGTGAAGGTATTGAAGACCTACAGGTATTTAATAAATTTGAGTTCGTAGATTCTTTTTTCAAGTAGATGGAACGATTCAAAAAAATGAGGCTTACGGATAAACAACTATGAGAACGAAAACACTTAAAAAGAATAAAATCAATGTGGTAACACTTGGATGTTCCAAGAATGTATACGACAGTGAGGTGTTGATGGGTCAATTAAAGGCCAACAACAAAGAAGTGGTTCATGAAGAAGAAGGCAATATTGTAGTGATCAATACCTGTGGCTTTATAGCCAATGCCAAAGAAGAAAGTGTGAATACCATTCTCGATTACGTTCAGAAAAAAGAAGAGGGAACCGTAGACAAAGTATTTGTGACGGGCTGTCTTTCTGAACGCTATAAACCAGATCTTCAGAAAGAGATTCCTAATGTGGATCAATATTTTGGCACTACCGAATTGCCGGGGCTCCTAAAAGCGCTTGGGGCCGATTACAAACACGAACTTATTGGAGAACGTCTTACGACTACCCCTAAAAACTATGCTTATTTTAAGATAGCTGAAGGCTGTGATAGACCTTGTTCGTTCTGCGCCATTCCCATAATGCGAGGAAAACATAAATCTACTCCCATTGAAGATTTAATTGTTGAAGCAGAAAAGTTGGCAGCCAAAGGCGTCAAAGAACTTATTCTTATTGCACAAGACTTAACGTATTACGGGCTTGATTTATATAAAGAACGTACACTTGGAACCTTGCTTAAGGAATTAGTAAAAGTTGAAGGTATTGAATGGATTCGTTTACACTATGCTTTTCCTACTGGATTCCCTATGGATGTGCTTGATGTTATGAGAGAAGAGCCTAAGGTGTGTAACTATATTGATATTCCGTTGCAACACATATCAGATGCTATCCTTAAATCCATGCGTCGAGGGACAACCAAAGAGAAAACAACGAAATTATTGAGGGATTTTCGAGCAGCCGTTCCAGATATGGCCATTCGTACTACCCTAATCGTAGGATACCCTGGGGAAACCGAAGAGGATTTTCAGACATTAAAAAATTGGGTGCAAGAAATGCGTTTTGAACGTTTGGGATGTTTTACCTATTCTCATGAGGAAAATACGCACGCATATAATTTGGAAGACGATGTTCCCGAAGATGTAAAAATGCAACGGGCCAATGAAATCATGGAAGTGCAGTCTCAAGTTTCTTGGGAACTTAATCAGGAAAAAATAGGCCAAGAATTTAAAGTGGTGATCGATCGCAAAGAAGGAAGTTATTTTGTAGGTCGTACCGAGTTTGATAGCCCAGACGTAGACAACGAAGTGCTTATCAATGCCGAAAATGACTATCTACGCACAGGGGAGTTCGCTAGAGTAAAAATTATCGCTGCAGAAGATTTTGACTTGTATGCAGAGGTGATTTCTTAAGAGTAGCAAGGGGATATTATTTTTCAAGTAGAAAACCGACCTTTTTTCGTAATTTTATATAATGAGATATTTCCTCCTCCTCGGTGTATGTTGCCTTTTTTTTGCTTGCAATACTGAAGTAAAAAAAGAAAAAGACCCACCTCAAAAAACTGACATTTCTGCTGTTGAATCTATGAGCAACCCTTCTGGGATGAACAGCTCTTTACCTAGACTTTTTAGTAATGGCAATCAGCTGTTTATGTCTTGGGTTACGAAACAAGATAGCTTGGCTACCTTGTTCTATTCACAGTATAATGAAGGCCAATGGCAACCCCCAGAACTAATTACGCAAGGGACAGATTGGTTTGTAAATTGGGCAGACTTCCCAGCCATTGCCGAAAATAATGGCAATATTTTGACCAATTTTCTTCAGAAATCCGCGGATGGAACCTATACCTACGATGTGAAACTCAATTTATATTCTGAACAAGAAGATAGTTGGAATAAAAATTTCATTCTGCATGATGACGGTACAAAGAGTGAACATGGTTTTGTGTCCATGAGGCCTTATGCGGGAAATTCATTTATGGTTACTTGGCTTGATGGCCGCAACACAACAGGAGGCCATGATGCAGGAGAGCATGGTGGTGGAGCAATGACGCTACGAGGGGCCCTCGTATTTGAGGACGGTTCGATACAATATGATACATTACTAGATGATCGTGTTTGCGATTGCTGTCAAACGAGCACAGCCATTGGGCCCGATGATGAGATTCTTGTGGCCTATAGAGATAGGGGTGAAGATGAAATTAGGGATATTTCTGTGGTACGCTGGAAAAAAGATACGGGTTGGCTCGAGCCTCAGACTGTTGGAAACGACCAATGGAAAATTGCCGGTTGCCCTGTAAACGGACCTTCCATTTCTACCTACCAAAACAGTGTGGCTGTGGCGTGGTTTGCTGCTGCAAAGGGGAATGCACTCGTGCAGGTGTCGTTTTCAGATGATATGGGTGAAACATTTAATATGCCCATTAGAGTTGATTCAGGAAATGCCATTGGAAGGGTAGATATTGAAATGATCAATGAAACCAGCGCAATAGTGGTTTGGATGGAGCCCAAAGGAGAAGAAACTGTGATTCAAATGACACGAGTAGGCATGACATCGGACGATCAGGGTAACGTTATCACCATAGCTAAAACCAGTGCAGAAAGAGCGAGTGGGTTTCCCCAACTCGAAATAGTAGGAAACACAGCTTATTTGGCTTGGACTTCTATTGAAGAAGAAGGAACTAAGATTGAAACCGCTTCAGTTGACATGGATAAATTATAACCTGATCCAACAAATGGCTTCAATTTTTGGACATGCTCTAACCGCCGTCGCTCTTGGGAGTAGTTACTCAAGGAAATATACCAACCGGAAGTTTTGGTTATTAGGAATAGCACTTGCCATGTTACCCGATGCAGACGTTATTGGATTCTCATGGGGAATTCCTTATGAAAGTGTTCTGGGCCATCGTGGATTGAGTCACTCGTTGCTATTCGCTTTTTGCATAGGGATTCTAACAACGCTGCTGTTTTTTAGAAAAGGAACCAGCCTAAGGGTGAAGTTAGTGTTTACTACGTATTTCTTCCTTTGCACTGCATCTCACGGAGTGTTAGACGCCATGACCACAGGAGGATTAGGAATTGCCTTTTTTTCCCCTTTTGATACAACAAGATATTTTTTTCCATGGCGACCTATTGCCGTTTCGCCCATTGGAGTAGAAAATTTTTTAGGCGAATGGGGAAAACGAGTACTTTTAAATGAAATGATCTGGATTGGAATTCCTGCAATCGCATTTATTCTTTTAAATTGGTTTAGAAAGCGGCTTATTCATCCATCGTCTAAACTTTAAATTAAAAACATTGAAAACCCTACTTGTCATTGGACATACATTTCCAGAGCCTACTACTACAGCAGCTGGAAAGCGAATGTTGCAACTATTGCAACTGTTTGACGAGCAAGGATATTCAATAACTTTTGCATCAACAGCCACCACCACCCAGAGAACAGCCAATACCGAAATGACGGGAATCGAACTAGTTAGTATTCTATTAAACGATGCTAGTTTTGATGAATTCATATGTGAGCTAGATCCCACGGTTGTAATGTTTGATCGATATATGACCGAAGAACAATTTGGGTGGCGCGTGACGCAACAATGTCCTAAAGCCCTATTAATTCTGGATACCGAAGACCTTCATTTTTTACGAAAAGCACGTGAACTTGCCATAAAAGATGGGCGAGAAGTTGAAAAAGCTGATCTTTTCACTGAAACCGCCAAAAGAGAATTGGCTAGTATATATAGATGCGATCTATCATTGATAATTTCGGAAGCTGAGATGGACCTGCTTGAGAAGCGCTTTAACGTTCCGAAAGAAATTCTATACTACCTTCCGTTGTTTTGTACGAGTCCTTCGGAAGAACAAATAGAACAGTTCCCTTCTTTTGAAAATAGAGAACATTTTATAACCATTGGAAACTTCAGACATGCGCCCAATGCAGATGCGGTCATGTATTTGAAAACAGAAATATGGCCGTTAATCCGAAAGCAAATCCCTAATGCGCGTCTTTATATTTACGGAGCGTATGCTTCCGAAACCTTTAAAAAATTGCACAACGAAAAGGAAGGCTTTTTTCTTATGGGTTGGGTCGAAAATAGTAGCGAAGTGCTGAAGAATGCACGAATTTGTATCGCACCCTTGCGATTTGGAGCTGGTTTAAAAGGAAAAATATTAGATGCAATGTCTTTTGGTACTCCCATAATAACTACAGAGATTGGTGCCGAAGGAATACGAGGTCAATTTCCTTTTCCGGGCAGGGTATCTCATGATTCTATAGGAATTGTTGACGATGCGGTTCAGCTATATTCGAACGAAGAGCATTGGAGCGAGGCAAAATCTTTCGGATTTGAAATTGTGAAGAAACGTTTTCAGCGAGCACTTTTTTCCGAAGACTTTATCCTCAAAACGGAGGCGCTTCAACGAGACCTTGACGTTCATAGAAAATCAAATTTTGTAGGTCAAATATTGCAACACCATACCTTGAAAAGCACAATGTATATGAGTAAATGGATTGAAGCCAAGAACAGGTAGCACTTTTTGAACATACCGTAATAGCACATATTTTTTTATCTTTAAACAAACTTCTTCAGTATGAAAAAATCACTATTTCTATCCGTTTTTATTTGTATTTCATGTTTTGCTCAAAACACACCGGTTAAGGCGTTGGTTGGTGGAACCTTAGTGGATGGCTATGGATCTACGCCCATTCAAAATAGTGTGATACTTATTCAAGGTGAAAAGATAGTTGCCGTGGGAACCATGGAGACCTTAGCGGTTCCTGCTAATGCTGAAGTGATTTCTACAGAGGGAATGACAGTACTACCAGGCCTTTGGGATATGCATGTGCATACCATGATTAATGGACATGCAGATTATGCCTATTGGGACAAAACATACCCACCTTTGTTGGAAGATGTGATCATGCCCTCTTCTGCAGAACAATTATTAATGGCAGGCGTTACTAGCGCGAGAGATTTGGGAGGGCCTTTGGAAGAAAGTTTGGCGGTAAGAGACCGAATTAATGCTGGGGAAATTCCCGGTGCCACCTTATATGTTTCGGGTCCATTTATTCAGAAAAAACCGTATCCTGGCACCGAGGCTTTTAGATGGGGGATTAATGGTGCAGAAGACGCCAAAAGAAAAGTGAAACGTTTGGCCGATGCTGGAGTAGATTGTATTAAGCTTGTAGATCAAGATCAATTAACGATGGTAGAATTAACTGCTGTGGTTGAGACAGCACATCAATATAATTTGAAGGTGGTGGCACATGGTCATAGACCAGAGGAGATAAGACTGGGATTGAAGGTAGGAGTGGACTGTTTTGAGCATACTGGGCTATCATCGGCACCGCGATATCCTGATGATGTTATGGAGGCTATCAGAGAACGAACGGCTCAAATGAATTTAGGACCTTTTTTTTGGTGTCCTACAGTAGAGGGGTTGTATAATTATGAGTACGTGAGAGATAATGGCGAGCATTTAGATAATGCCTCATGGCATCGCGGACTTCATGATACGATTATTGCAGACATAAAGAATAGTTTTAAGTATAAGGATAGATTGCCTTATTTTCAGCTCACTCCCGTTCGGAAACCAACATTGGAAACGAAAATTAATCAACTGTTGGATGCAGGTGTTGTACTTATGATAGGAACTGATAGCGGTATTCCAATGAAGTTTCATAGTCAATCAACCTGGAATGAACTGGATGTATGGGTAAATGAGTTTGGAATAGATCCTATGTATGCCATCCGAGCGGCTACCTATTGGCCATCCTTATGGATGGGCGTGGCCGATGAAGTTGGCACTGTTTCCGAAGGAAAATATGCAGATATTATTGCGGTCAAAGGGGACGTTTTAAGGCATATCAGTTTGCTTCAAAATGTGGACATCGTTATCAAACACGGTACGCGCTATAAGTAACCAAATTCCCTAGTTTTGTTGCCATTCTACCACCCGGATACCTGCAAAAGTTGAGACAAACGGAACCACAGAGGTAATGTATAATAGATGTGCTTTATTGCCTTTTAAACTAATTCCCCATACTCCTTTCTGATTGTTGACATTTCCATACGTTGATACTAAAACAGGGTTGGATGAGTCACTTACATCCACAATCACCATTTCACTTCTTCCCGCTGAAAGGAAAATCAAATTAGCTGATGGGTCATGTCCTAATTGATTAATATGTCCTTCACTATTGAACCAGGTATTTGTATTGCTTCCACAATCCCATGGGTTTAACCAACTAAGTCGTGTTGGATTGGCAGGGTTTGAAATATCGAGAATTTCCATGCCACAGAAATCTGTACCTACATAGGCAAGGTTTCCGTTTATTAAAATATTATTGTAGGCCTGTTGTTTGTCAATATTTTCGTTGATATATCGGCCAATTTCTGTAACATTTGCCCTATCTGTTATATCCAGCACTCGTATGCCTCCTGCATCATAGCACAGAAATAGCAAGTTATTTTTAATATCCATGCCGCGAGCATTGGGTTCTTGAATGTTATTAGGGTTCGGAGTTGGAAAATTGGGATCTGGAATGAATTGTGATGTTTCAGAAATACTATTCTTATCAGAAATGTTCAATACAAAAACACCTTGATTCATGGCGCCCAAATAGGCATAATTATCTTGAACTTTAACCACTGCGCTTCCTTTTAGTGTAGTTTGCGTGGTCCAAACATCTGTGACAAAAGGAGTTTCAGGGGTAGAAACATCAATTATTGCCAGCCCTGCTTTTGATCCGCTACTATTGAAAAAGTCGCCCAAGGCAACATATAAATAGTTCGCTTCTTGTGTTATGTTCATTACGTGCAGTCCATCAAAATTAGCCGTTGAAACACTAGTGATCTGCTGGGCTGAATCATTATATATCACCACGCCACCAGCCTTCATAGCCACATAAAAATATGGTCTATTCTGTGCATCTTGAACCATGCCTTGTGGTAATTGGGGAAAGGTATTTGTCTCACTTAACAACGTAAATGAAATGGGATCTGTATTATTTGGGTCATCACTAGCATCATCACTTGAGCTATTATCTGTAGTTGAACAACCCACAAGGAAGAGTGTAAACAAGAAGGTGATTGGTATCAATTTCATAGTGTGTAATTGAATTGTTTAGGAAAAGTTTGTGCTATAAATAATAACGCTCTTTTTGTTATTATTGTATGGACATTGCAAACAATCTATATACCAAATTTGTAATTTGCAGGACGTAGTGTGTACTGAAAATTAAAAATATGAATAATCAATATAGTAGAAAAGGGTTTTGGTGCTTGTGGCTGGCTATTTTTCTATGGGTAGGCTGCCAATCGCCTAATTCAGAAATGGAAACTCTTCGTGTTGAACTAGTTTCAGCAAACAAAAAATTAGATTCTCTGCAGGTGTTGGCTTTGAAAAATACTTCAGAAGGAATTGTCCATACCGTATTTTTACCATTAAAAGATGACGTCACCGAAGCTGAGCAAACCACTTTTAAAACACTATTGGAAAGTCTGGAACGTATTGATGAAGTACAGCTGCTTATAGTAGCAGATCGAATGGATGTTGGTGATGTTAGAGCATTGGATTATGACATTGTATTATATGCCATTTTTAAGAACGAAGAAGCGCTTAAGGTCTATGATTCTAATGAATACCATAATGAAGTTCGGGCTCAATTAATAACGTACCTCTCTGGGCCTCCGGCCACCTTTGATTATAAATTATAAAACCCCACCGAAACGGCGGGGCTTTTATCATTGAGGAAGGTACATTTTAAAACCCATTATTTTTGTCCACCTCAACTTCTAAAGGGTTCTCCAGTGACCAAGTATCCTGACGTGTTCCTGTCATTTGCCAACTTACCATGATATTTGACATATCCGTTTTAATTACAAATGTGTTGTCTTTTGTGTTCATAGGCTCCCAGATTACTGCCCTGGCGAATGATTTATCGACAATGGTCAATTGATATTTGAAGTTAGTATTTAAAGCACTCATGTATTCGGGCAATTGTACTACAGCATATCCTTCTTCATCTGTTGTTATATTTCCGCTATAGATATTAATACGTTCATTACTTTCAATTGAATTGTGAATGAGGTATTTATTTTCTGGATCCAACGGATGATCAATTTTAAAAGCTTTTACAGCTGCCGTCATGGTTCCTCCAATGGTAAGATCAGAAGTAATGTCAACATCTCCAGAGAAAACGGCCGCTTTTTTGGTGGGGTCTGCCGCTAATACGCGTAACGCAGCATGTCCAAAGGTGGTTACACCTGATCTAATGAGAACTGCGGCATCAACGGAACTAGTTGTTGGATGTAAATCGAATACAGCAGTACGTCCAGCGGCGGCAATAGTAGAGCTGTTCCCCTGTTCTACATAAAGCGCATCACCCGGTATAGTGCCTGGGTTATCGAAGACATCTATATGCAATCCAAGCCCTAATCCTTTATTAATGATTTCTACTGTGTTCTCCACGTTTGAGGTGTTGATCGTTTCGAAATGCCCTATTTGTCCAAACCCTTCATGTGAAGCGAAAATTACCGGTTCGAGATTGGCATCTGCGCCTGGTGCATTGGCATTCACAATATTAATATTTAAACCCGCACCTAGTCCATCTGATACTATATTTACGGTAGCGGCACTATTTGTTTTTCCCGCAGCCTCATCTGAGGTAATAAATTCAGCGGCACTTCCACTACCGATATTGTTGGCAATCAGAGTGGAAGACATGTTTGCGTTATTATCATCTGTAGTGAGTAAAGCCACCGTTCCCAATCCCCCAGTAGTACCAAGGATGGTCAAGTCAGCATTCGTCGGGTCTCCATTCAATACATGAAGTCCTTTGCCTGATCCGGCATTTTCTATAGATACAGCCGTTCCGGTACCAACTTGGGTTACTTTAACTGCTTCCGATACATTCATCGGATCTCCATTGAAAACATTCAGTGCTTTTTCTGTACTCGAATTTTCTATGTCAACGGCAATTCCACTATCGCCATTTACGACAAGAATTCCTTTTCCACCACCACCATTATTGATTGCAATACTATGTCCTCCAGTACTTGCAGTATTATTAATAGCAATGGCATTACCATCCTCCTCATTAGAAATAAACACTGCGTCTGCGTCACCACTGTTTCCAATATCGATGGAGCGACCTCCACCGTCATTTCGTATTCTAATGGCATCTCTACCTCCGCCATTGTCAAGATTATCAATGTTAAGTGCTATGCCATTGCTGTCATTATCCACGTTAATTGCTCTTCCGAAACCCTCATTTATAATATTGATAGCATCTCCTAGGCCATCATTGAGAATGAACGCTGCATCTCCTCCAGAATCATTTTCTATAGCGAGCGCAATTTCGGCATCTGTATTATCCTTGTTATCAATAAATAAGGCTTTTCCAGCTCCGTCATTATCAATTAAAACACCACCACCGGCACCATCATTAGTTATATTTATAGCATCTCCACCACCATCATTTAAGAGTTGTATCGAATGTCCTCCGCCATCATTTAAGATATCCAGTGCGTTTCCACCGCCAGCATTCGAAACATTAACCGCAATTCCTCCCGCTCCGTCAAGGTTATCAACAAAAATGCCATCTCCTGCACCCGCATTATCCACAGAGATTCCGTCACCTCCTCCATCATTACTAATGGTAATCCCGTTGCCTCCAGTATTGTTATCAACTTCCAAACCATCTCCAGGACTATCTGTGTTGTCAATATTTATGGCGTCGCCAACACTATCATTGTCTATTTGAATACCATCACCTACACCATCATTGGCAATGGAAATGGCTTCTCCCGCACCATCATTGGTTATTTCGATAGCATCTCCTGCTCCCCCGGAACTGATTACATTCAAACCTAGATTCGTGCCATCTGAAGTTATCTCTAATGCATCATTTCCACTCCCTACGATGGCAATTTTTCCATCATCTGCGGCAATCGTTCTCGTAGAAGGACTTCCAGATGTTTCGGCATTGTATGCTTCATCTAAGGTGTTTCCAGAACCACCAGTTGTATTTGCGTGTAGTGCATATGGAACACTTAGTAATTGACTAGTTCCAGTAATGGAATAACTCGTTCCTCCCGTAGGATCGGTTTCAGTTTTGATATAAAAAGAGTCGTTGGCCCAATCTATGGTGGAGAAGTCCCCCGACACGACGGTGCCTGCGCCTACTTCAATACTTACCAAACCATTACTATTTGAAGTCGGTGTTTGCGTTTCTACATATACTGGAGTTCCGGTAGAAGATCCTTCCAGAATACTTATTTGCATCCCTACCATGGTGTTAGCAACTAAAATGTCACTGGCATCTCTAACCACTCCCTGATAACTCATTTTTTGAGGCACCTGAGCGAATGTTATAGCCGATATAAGGCTTATGACTAAAAGTGTAATTATTTTTTTCATGATATTAATGGGTTTAATTTTTAATGATTTTAAATGTTTTTAGAATCGATTGCTGGTCCTGTACACTTAAGAAGTAGGTGGCCGCCGCAAATTGGTCCATGGCAATGATGGTTTCCTCACCTTGTATTTTTTTCGATAGTAGAAGACTTCCACTGAGATCATATAATCGATAGGATAAAGATTCAATAGATTGATTAGATATTTTGAGCGTGATACTACGTACCGTTGGATTTGGAAAGACGAGCGCCGTAAGATCTATATTATCGAAATCGTCCGATCCTAGGATAAAAATTTCAAAAGGCTGTTGTACCCCTTGATTTACGGATCCATCAGACCCAGTGTTATAGATGTAATCTGTCTGTCCAATGGTGTAGCTTGTAGAGCCGCCGCTACCGTTACCATCACCTCCTGCTGCGACCGTATTGCTTTGGCCATGTAAAAAAGTGACCATACATAGTAGAAAGACAGATGTAAAAAGATGTTTTGTTCTTTGTTTCATAGTCTGTTTATTTAGGTTTTAAAACTGTGTAATCGTTGTTATGTCAGATATCAAATCGCTTTTGTAACCTTCCTTCTGTTTTTTTTTAATAATTTTATTACAATCAGGTATTACAAACCCAGTTTCAAAATTGACCCACCATTAAAACAACTCTATTAGATAGCACACTCATCGAAATGATTAAAGAGAATCGTATGTTACGAGATAAAGCTCTTAAGATCATTTATCAAACCAATAGGGAGAAGGTGTGTTCTTATATTTTGAGTAATAGTGGAGATGAAGATGAGGCGAAAGACGTCTATCAAGAATCGATGATTGCTTTTTACGAGAATGTGTGCAATGAAAGGTTTAAAGGAGATAGTGCCATTAGCACCTATATTTATTCCATAGCAAGATTCAAATGGTTAAATCAAATCAAAAAAAGAGGGATTAGAGTATCACATCATATGGAAGCGCAGGACACTGAAGAATTTCATGAAAGCCCCCTAGTGAAATTACTTGATAAAGAACAACAGGAAAGAATACATGAAGTTCTTGCAACGCTGGGAGCACAATGCAAAAAGATTTTGATAGAGAGTATATATCATAATAGTAGTATAAAAGAGATAGCTGCCAATGAAGGTTATAGTAGTGAACAAATTGTTAGAAATAAGAAATATAAATGCCTTAAAAAACTGAAAGAACTAATCGCTGCCAAACCATCCCTGGTAGCCATATTGAAAGGACATGGCTGAAAGTAACGAAACAGAAATAGAAATAGAACGGTACATATTGGAAAGTATGAGCGAGGAAGAACGTCTTGCCTTTGAGGAAAGGATGACGTCAGACCCTGCGTTAAAAAAGGCGTATGAAACTACACTTGTAGCGAGACAATTAATTAAAGAAGCAGGCCGGCTTGAACTACGTACAACCTTGGAAACTTTTGAAAATGAAGTTTCGGACAAAGTAGTAACATCCAGAATAATGCCCTTATGGGTTAAACGTATTCTTCCAATAGCGGCATTGATTGTGGTTTTCATTGGGGTTTATCTATTTGGTAATTTTAATAAAACATATTCCGGTGATGAGGTGTTCTCAACCTATTATGAGGTGTATAACCCACCAAGTACGGTAAGGAATGACGACGGAAGCAAATTGTTGAATTGGGAAACGGCCGTTGATGCTTATAAGAATGGTGACTATAAAAAAGCATTTACTTTTTTTGGAACCAGCGAAGATGTAATACCTGATTATATTAAAGACTTTTACCTAGGAGTAAGTGCCTTGTCCGCAGAAAGTCCAAACTATGAATGGGCCATATTATCTTTTGATGAAGTAATAGCAACAGATAATGATTATAAGCAACAAGCGCTGTGGTATAAGGCTTTAGCGTTATTAGGTAAAGGAGAATCTGATACCGCTATGATCTTGTTTGAAACTATTGCTGAGCATGGTTGGTACAACCATGAGAAAGCAGCAGAAATACGTAAGGTAAAGATCGAAAACTAAGCCGCTTTTTTTACTTGCCGCATTCTTGCATAGATTAAAAATAGAAAAACGGCGGCGATTCCTCCTCCTAACCAATATTTTAGTTTAGAATTACGAACTAGAGACTCCGTATTTCCCGTTAGTCTGAAACTGCTCCAATAGAATGGATGTAGCGTCTCAGGTGTAGCGGTATTTAAAAATTGCAGCTTGGCCTCTTGAAGGGCAATGTCTTTTGACTTACCTTCCTTTAAATTGTCCAGAAAATATTGGGTTAATTTAGCCGAAGAAGCATCGTCTACGGTCCACATTGTAGAAAGGAGAGATTTACTACCAGCATATTGAAAAGCGCGCTCCAAGCTTAATATGCCTTCTCCACGTTCCAGTTTACCTAAAGCTGTATTGCACGCACTGAGAATCACTAGTTGAGCCGGAATGGTCATATTATAGATTTCATAGGTGTGCAAAATGCCGTCCTCTTCTTCAGATTCATTAAAATACAATTTTGATAGTAAGGGATGCTCATCTTCAACATCACCATGCATTGCCAGATGTAAAATACCAACATTGTGGGTATTGTTTTTTAGCAAGTTTTCAGTGACGGTAATTCCAGTCCAACTTTTTCCATTGAACAAGGCTCGTGCATAGTCTACTTCAGATGTATTGTACTGCAGGTTGCTTAGCTCTTTCCGAAGATCTGTATATTGTTGCCCTTCATAATTGGGTGCAAATCCCATATAATTGGTATATGCATTTGGATCATTATTTGAACGTAGTCTGATGGATGCCGAAGGACTGTATGAAATTGCATACTTTTTTAATAAATACGGAAGCGACTTATAATCCCTTACATCTTGACTATTTCTTTTGGTAAGCAAGCTTTCAAATGGAATATAAGATAGATTCCCATCTGGAACAATAATAAGACGTTGTAATGTGGGAGCCATTTCTAACTCCGGTTGTAATAGTTTCTCATAGAGAAGAAATGATTTCTTTCCGAATTCGAGATAGGTTTCCTGTGGCGCCAATTGCATCAGTTCTTGAGAGCGCAGGGCCTTGAAATACGAAGAAACTTCGTCAAAAAGGAGTGCACTATCATCAATACGTCGTACAGAAATGTTATTGGATGTAATAAAAAAGACATAGGTGTTAACATCCCCGGCAAAATAAGAAATCAAAGCACTGTTAGCATCTAATAACTGATTTTGTAAGTTCCCAAGTTGAACAATATCCATTTCATACTTAAGTTCGTAGAATTCAGGAAAATCAGCCTTTATCTTGAAAAGCAACAAGTCATTTTTTTTCTGAAGTTTTGTTAGTTTGTCCTTATAGGCCTCTAATAACTTAGGTCTAACTTGGCCACATCTTTTTTCTTCGTTTTCCAAACGCCCCATGAATTCGTTGATTCCTTGACGGATTTCTTTTTCTTCGGAAAGAATTTCTTCAGGGACATTTGCAAAAAGTGTATTCTCATTTTCATTGAGAGCTGTAAGCAACAAAAGAGCTTTACTTCGTTCCGAAAAGCTAAATGCTTTTTCAAGATAATTAACATCTTGAGTCTGTTCATGCATTTGTAAGGCTACCTCTATGCTGTTTTCAATTAATGATAATGTACGTCGGCTCCAATATACCTTGGACGATTCGGACATGTGACCATGCTTCATTTTCTCAAGAAGCCGTATCGCAATTTCCTGTGTGGCCAGAGACGCTTCCAAATCTTTTTTGTTCTTTTTTTCCAAAAATAATCCTTGAAGTAGTTCGCCTTTGGCACTCATAGATTCCAAGAGATATTGGTATGATCGAATGCTCATATCAAGGGTTGGGTTTTCATAAATGGAAGACCCGTTCATTTCTTCAACCAAAATATCAATGGCTTCCTGATACGCGTGAAGTGATTCAGTGATGTCTCCTTTGGAACGCATCGCTCTAGCCACAAAGTTCTTACAAGCTCCAGTAAGCATATGATCTTTGCCATATGTTTTTTCACGCCAATTGTAGGCCTCTTTATAGTAGTCTATGGCGTTACCATAATTTCCTTTTTGTAGTAAACTGTCCGCCACAGCCATTGTTTGCTCACTTTCATCGTTGTTGATGTTTTTTTCATCAATAACAGAGTAACTAAAGTAGGTAAGTGCCTTTTCCTTGTCTTCCAATTCCCAATACATATCCCCTATGGCTTCGTTAAGGTTTCGCATATAGCCGTCTTTGGGACTAAAAACCTTTGTCCAGATAGTATGTGCCTTTAGATAATGATCAAGCGCTTGTTGATATTCGAGTTTCTCGTAGAAAACATTTCCAAGGTTATAGTGACACACAGAAATGTCAAAGTGATCCTTATGATAGCTTTTTTGATACAATTCAAGCTCTTGCTGATAGTATGAATGCGCTCGGTCAAAATCTCCATTAGTCCGATACATATTCCCCAAACCACGCAGTGAATTTCCTAAATAGTAGACGGGGGCGTCTTTAGTTTTTTCAAGAACTGATAATGCTTTTTGGGCAATCGCCGCGCCTTTTGAGGGATTCAATTCTACATCTGTAGCGTAAAATTGAATTAACAAATAGCGCCCTATGTCTACGGTATTTGTTGATGCCATGGGAAGCAGGCTATCTTCAATACGTTTTATATTTGATTTATAATTAACAAGATCTCCCCGAAGTGCATAACTTTCGGCTAGTAAAAATTGATGGTCAAAAGAGACAGGGATATTATGCTCCTTCATAAAAGAAATTGCCTTTAAAATAACAGCATGACCTGTACGGTTTTTTCGAGTGTTTCGTAACACTTTATATTCCCAAACAAGCAAATCAATATACTGTTCATTGGATTTGATATCACAATGTTGAAGTGTCTGCGCCTGTTCTAATACTTCGTCAAAGAATCCTTTCTGATATGACGTTTCAATTTCTGAAAGTCCTTTGGTAACATCACAAGGCTGAGCCGAAATGGAGGCTACAGCGAGGATAATGGCCAAAAGTGTAAATGTATTTTTCATTTCACAGCGAACCGTTTGTGCTTTCTAAGATACTAAATAAACTACTAGGTCATTCAAAGAGGATCCTATTGTCTTGCACGAAATATCAAAACCTATAGTAGGGACATATCACTTTCTGCGGCTATATATCCAAAGGAAGCCCAGTCATCACCTGAAAGGATATCTTCGTATATAGTTATTGCATTTTCTTGATTTCCAGAATACAATTCCCAATTCCCGAGGGCATATTTGAGAGCCGTATTGGCTGCGCCCAATTCAGCATCAAGATTTATTTCTTCATGGGCAATTTCCCCTTTATAGAACAAGCACGCCGTATGATATGAGGTGTTTTCAATGATATCCATATCTGCCGAAATATTCCGTAAATAATTGTTAGCTCCTTTTTGGTTTCCCATTCTTCTAAAGATCATATATGTCCAGTGCGTAGCGGAGACCATATTGTCCGGATTTGATGAAGTTTGAATACACGCCCTAAAGCCATGAAGGGCCATCTTCCATTCTTGCTTAAGATAATGAGCTAAACCAAGATGGTAAAAAATGTTTCCGTGCAAGGTGCTTACTGGGATATTTCTGGCATTGGGCATACCATCCGGTTCTATTTGGTTTTCAGTACCTCTGATGAGATCTATGGCTTTGTTGAAATCGAGAATGGCCTTATCAAACTCTCTTATAGAGATATAGCGGTGTCCGCGATGTCTATATAACCGGGCATCTTCTGGAAACAGTTCCAAACCTCGGGTGTAAATAGCGATAGCCTCATTGTATTTACCGGTATAGGCGGTAAATCTACCATACCAAATAATGTTGTCTATATTGTGGGGCTCTTGAGCAAAAGCCTCCTTCTTTTCTAGATATTGAGCTAGTAGTTTTTCCGAAGGAGCAGCCGAACGTAGTGTGTCTCCCAAAAGCGAAATAGCTTCGTAATCTTTGGTGTAATGTGAAATGGAGTCTTCAGGATTATGCTTGCAAGAAACGAAAGCGATCAACAAACTAAGTAGTACAAGATTCTTTGTCATGATTAAAATAATGGCATTATTAGTGTGCAAAAGGTACATATAATTAGGGAAAGTGTACTTTGAACTAGGGAATGAATCTTGTAAGTAAATCTAAAAGGTTTATTGTTAAAAAATAGCATTTATCAATAACTGTTTGGTTAATTAAGCGACATTTTTATTTCTTTTATAAACCTGACTTTAGGCCTTTCAATGCTATGTTTTATGTGTCAGTCTCTATTTCTTTTGAATAAATATTGTGATGTTTTTTGTTCTTTTTGTAACCAATTGGGGGGGTAGGTCGTCATATAAGAAATTCATCAACCAATCTATCACTAATGAAGGCCATAAGCTATTTCCATCGCACTCTAGTTCTAGTAATCTTTTCAATTTTTTGCCTACATACTGTTGAAGCACAGTCTCTAGAGTCTAAAATAGATGCACTTTTAGAAGCTCAGTATAAATCGGGAGAACCCGGAGCTACTGCATTAGTAGCGAAAAATGGAAGGGTAATTTATAGAAATGCCTTTGGAAGCGCCAACCTTGAGTTGAATGTCCCTATGAAACCAGAGAATGTATTCGAAATTGGCTCTATGACCAAACAGTTTACAGCGGTTTCAATTCTTATGTTAATAGAACAGGGTAAATTGAGTCTCGAAGATGAAATCACCAAGTTTATCCCAGACTACCCAACTTTAGGAAAGAAAATCACCGTACACCATTTATTAACCCATACTTCAGGTATTAAGAGTTATACGGATATGCCAGATTTGAGAGAACTGGCCAGAAAGGATATAACACCTTTAGAATTAATTGATGTGTTTAAAAATGAACCCATGGATTTCGATCCAGGAGAAGAATATCGATACAATAATTCTGGGTATATCTTGCTAGGATATATTATCGAAAAATTAACTGAGCAGTCGTACGCCGAATATATAGAACAACATATTTTCAAAAAACTCGGAATGAATACGTCCTACTATGGAAGTAAATCAGGGTTAGTACCTAACAGAGCTGCTGGATATATGCCCACAGAAAAGGGATATCAAAATGCGGATTATTTAAGCATGACTATTCCATATGCCGCTGGTTCCCTAATGTCTACTGTAGATGATTTGCTTATTTGGCAAAATGCCATGACGCAAAACAAATTAATCTCCAAAAAGAGTAAAGCAATGGCACATACAAACTATTCCTTAAATAATGGGGATCCCATTTATTATGGATACGGTTGGGGTATAGATGAAATTCAGGGAGCACCAAGTGTGGAGCATGGCGGTGGAATTTTTGGATATGTGACACAAGGTGTCTATATACCTTCCGAAGATATTTATGCCGTGGTGCTAACAAATAGTAACGGGAACTCGCCACAGGATGTAACCGTTAAAATGGCGGCAATAGCTATGGGAAAACCCTTTCCAAGCACAGAAGGAATATCGGTAAGTGAGGCAGAAATGAAAAAATGGGCAGGAACGTATGAGTTTGATGGAGGCGTGGTCCGATATATTACTTTTTCAGAAGGAACTCTTTATAGTCAACGAGAGGGAAGTGAAAGGTTAAAGTTATATGCGACCGCCAACGATGAGTTCTATTTTGAAGATAGTTTCACCAATTATACATTTTCTATGGATGGTGGCAAAAAGGTGGCCCAATTCAATTCACGAATTCGAAAAGCAAAGGGAATAGAAAGTGATAAGAAGGCTCCTTCGGAAAAAGAAGCTATTACAGTAGCCCCCGAAATTTTAAAAACATATATTGGTAAATATGAATTACAACCTGGTTTTGTAATTGACGTAACCGCTAATGGCAATCAACTCTTTGCGCAAGCCACAGGGCAACCACAATTTGAAGTTTTTGCCGAATCACAAAATACATTCTTCCTAAAAGTAGTAGCAGCCAAGATCGTCTTCAATGAAGATGCCAATGGGGCTATTTCGAGCCTTACCCTACAGCAGGGAGGCCAAGAGATGGAAGGAAAAAGACTCCATTAGTAGAGTACTTTTGGTTAGTAGTTGGGAAACCGCTATGTCTTAGGGCATAGCGGTTTTATTAATTCTGGACGTTCCATATGTTTTCAAATTACGTGTTTTCCCTTATTCCGAATTTGAGAAGTACCCTATATCTTTGGATAAGAAAGTCATAAGCTCCCCATTTATACTCCCCCTAATAAGCAGTGTATGTCATTAGAAATTGACTGCACAGCATTTCATTAAAGAAGATCATATTATGAATAATGACGTATGTATTGATAGCAACACTTATAGCAATACCATTGACTTAGACGCTATTTTTCAGCGCAATGCATGGTTGGAAGAAGAGTTAACTATATATAAAGAACTAGATTGGCCTGAGGTCAGCGCTGCTATTGATTAATATAAAGTATGGGCATAGGCCAACTCGAGTTTCTCAAGTTTGAATCAGTTGGTTGATAAAAACGGCGATAATATGTAGAAATTTTTGCTGGCCAATGCCTTTTTTTACAGAAAGCATCAAGCAAAAATAAATAACGATTTTATTTTTTGGGGTTGCAAAGAGAAGCGAGATGTTCTTTGTCTTGCTTCTCTTTCACATGATTATTAGAAGACTTCTTCTGATCAAAAATTTAAATCTTCAAAAAAAAGAACCTCTTCATGTGATTTATTTCAATCTTCGTATACTAATAGGGTATAAGTTAATTTTTGATGGAACATTCGACAGCGTTTGTCAAGATTGTAAAAGAAAACGAAGGGATCATCTATAAGATCACTCGCGCATATACCCGGGACCGCGAAGATCAAAAAGATCTTTATCAGGAGGTAGTGTACCAACTGTGGAAGTCCTTCACTTCTTTTAAAGGAAATGCCAAACTCAGTACTTGGATTTATCGGGTTGCGCTCAATACTTCGTTAACGTACGATAAGCGAAACAAGAGAATGACCCCCAATGTTAACATCGATCTCGAATTGCTAAATCATGTTGACGAACATGACCCAGTGATGGAAGAAAGAGTGAATGTTCTCTATGCGCACATCAAAGAACTTAATGCTATCGATAAAGGATTGATTTTATTATTCCTTGAAGGAAAAAGTTATGATGAGATCGCCCTTATCACAGGATTTACAACCACCAACGTGGGAACGCGTTTGGGACGGATCAAACTAAAATTAAAAAATAATATAAAATCATAAGACATCATGGAACTAGAAGAAATGAAAACGCTCTGGGAAGAAATGAGTCAGAAAGTAGAAAAACAACAAGTTTTAACAGACACGTTAATTATGGAAATGACACAAAGACAATATAGATCAAGATTTAATAAAATCTCTCTTTATGAAGGAACGGGAACAGTAATTTGTTACTTGATGGCCTTGGCTCTAATAATACAAGTAGGAAAATTTGATACATGGTATCTCACATTAATGGCTGTATTTACAGCTGGATATTTATTTGTAATGCCGTTTTTGGTAATGCGGTCAATTTTTAAAATTCAGAAACTGGATATTGCCAAAGACCACTACAAGGATACCTTGGTGCAGTTTACGAAGGCCAAACGAAGATTGTTGTTTAATCAGCGATTAGCAATTCCCTTTAACTTTCTTCTCGTTTTTATGATCGTCCCAGTATTTGACAAACTCTTTAATGGAGATGATATGATTGCCGAAATGATTGCGGGAACAGGAGAAGAAACATCGTTATGGTTTATCTTGACAATTATAGTTACTGTTGTGTTTATGATCCTTGTTTCACGATGGGGTTATAGACATTACAAAAGAATCACCAGTTCGGCTGAAAATCTTTTGAAAGAACTAGATCGCTAGTCCGCTTAGGGGTTGTAAAATTTACCAGAAAATAAAAATGTACATCATGCTCAAAGAATAACACTGGGTAAGGAAGAGTACGCACTAACTAAAAAGATATTATGATTTATTTACATAAAATGCTCTTGGTGACAACTGCCTTTGTGCTTTGTATAGCATGTTTTGCATGGGCTGTTTGACTATGAGAACCAATCAAAAAAGAGAGGTGACAAAATTGTCACCTCTCTTTTTAACCACTTTATTATACGATGTGTTTACAATCTAAACACGTTACTATTTACAAAGAAGATACTATTTACAAAGAATAATTTTCCATTCTCCCAGAAGGAACGAAACAATACATCATCAACAAGATATACCACACTACCACGACCTACTCGAGCTTCACCAAAAATCAATGAGTTTTTAAGCTTAGCTTTGGCATCATCTCCTGAGAATCCCGCTACACTTTGAGCATCGCCATCTATATAGCCCACATTATAACCTTGTTCCATGAACTTATACGAATTACTTCCAATCTTTAAGCTGTAGTAGGAATCCTTATAGCCAAAGGCCATGGGATGGGAAGAATCTATCTTCACTTTATAAATACTACCTGTAATTAAGTTCTTAACGTTATCGCTCTCTCGCTGATCATAGGGCGTTAGATTTCCTTCAGATTCTTCACTTTCATCATCAGATTTGTTATTTTCAATATTGAATCCGTCTTTATCAGAGAAGGACCTCACTGCGTTTCCTAGCGCAATGATCTTTCCGCCACCGCGAAGCCAATCTTTTACCTCTTCAAGAGATCCGTCATTGATCAAACGGCCATAAAAACCATTAGGCATAATAACGATATCAAAATTTGAAAGTCCTCCGGGATCAAAATTATCGGTGTCTACAGAAGTTATAGGATAATGTAATTGATTTTCAAAGAAATGCCAGATAGCACCATAGCTCAACGAAGAAGTTCCAGGCCCTTTAAGCACAGCAATACGTGGCTGGGTAACCAACTTTATGTCTGGCGACCCAAAATCGGTACCGTTATCTGAAAAACTTGTTGGAGATGCATAGAGGTCCCGTTTGTGTTCATTGGCAATACGAGCAACCGTGCTATCAAAGTTAGCATTATTTCGGTTATCGCTTCTAGTAATCAATAAACTGCCTCGATCAAAAGCATTGCCATTAAACAATAATGGTTTTTCTGAAAAACGCACGCGGATATCGTGTTTTAGTAAATCGGTTAAGAATGCGGCATCATACAAACTATTCCATTTTGAAATATACCCAGCCGCGCCCGAATTTGCAGCGGTACTTCCCATAGTCGAAGCATTGCCATTACCAGAAACTAAGGATGTACTCGCAATACAGTCCAATCCGTAGGCGTAAGGCACACTCCAAGCTGTGATATCATAGGTCAATGGTTCAGATAACTTAGCATCAGGCTCAAAAAGCGCTTTGATCATTTTTCCCTTGGGTTGATTGGTGCTCACTACTAGAGCTCCGGCGGCGTTCATACTCCCGTTACCATTACTGGAGTAGCTAAACCCACTAACATTGCCTCCTGAGGCAAAACCATATTTAATTTCGTGCTTGTCCAATAATTTTGTCAATGCATCGATCTTGTCTGCCTCTCCCTTCAGAACATAACTTTTGTATGTAAGGCCACTATTATCAAAGAATTTTTTAAATTCAGAATTGAGTCTATCAGCATTTAGCGAAGATATTTCCACAGTAGATAATCCTGTGGTGTTATGATGAGCCACACGATCTACCAGTGTTAACTCATACCCTTCATCTGTGTCTATACCCAACCCAGCACGTCCGTGCCCTGCCTGTTCATAGGTCATACCAATAGCTCCCATAAAAGTAGGGTAGGTATCTCCATAACTTGGGTATAAAAGATCAAAACGTTCGCGGGTAAAAAACAACCAACCTTCTCTATCAAAATACTTGGCGTGGTTCTTTCCTATTTGTACCTGGAAATCACGTTGCCATGGCGAGATAATCTCATGAAATGGTTCCGCAGCTGGTGCAAAATAATAAGGTTCGTTGATGCCCTGTTCATGAAAATCTACATGAATATGGGGCATCCATTGGTTGTATATTTTAAGACGTTGTTGAGATTCAACCTGTGTTGCCCAGGCCCAATCCCGATTGAGATCAAAAAGATAATGATTAGGGCGTCCTCCCGGCCATGGCTCATTGTGCTCGGTAGCTGCCTGATTGGTATTATAAGGCGTAGCCTTCACTTGATTGTACCAATTGGCATAACGATCACGTCCATCGGGATTAATACAAGGGTCAATAATAACCACTGTATTACGCAGCCAATCTTGTTTTTCAGTAATAAGCGTATAAAGTGTTACCATGGAGGCTTCAGTACTGGAAGCTTCGTTACCATGAACGTTATAACTGAGCCAGACAATGGCAATTTTAGGATCTGCCGATCCATTGGCAAGTCCGATGTTTTTTAAGTTGTCCGTTCGAATTTTCTCAATATTTGCCAAATTTTCTGGAGTTGAAATAACGGCATAGGTAAGAGGTCTTCGTTCATTGGTCTTTCCGTAGCTATCATACATGACCATATTGCTGTTGGCAGCCACATGTTCAAAATAATTTACTACATCTGCATGTCGTGAAAACTCTGTGCCAATTTCGTATCCTAAAAATTGAGCGGGTGTTTGTAGTTGCGCTTGAAGCGAGGTGGCCATGATAAGGAACAGGCCAAAGATGAGTTGTTTCATTCTGATTTGTTAATTGAAGGTTAAAACTAATTAAAGTAATATCAACCGCCAAAAACCAATTCCAAATTATACGTTAAAATATGGTTACTCACATAATCTCACCAGGCCCTTTTCACCGCTTGTTTTCGAACATTAACGTATCTTTAAAAAAAATACTCGCTAAAGTGATTATTTTTGTTGGAATTTTCTAAATAACATATGCCAAAAACGACCCTCCCGTACAAAGACACAGGTTATTTTTCACAACTTATGTGCGACTATCTGGACCAAAAAGAATCTTTACATCCGTTTTATGATAAGTTCCCTTTGTTGGACAATTTCTCAAAGCAGATGGAAGAAAAGGGAAATGCCTTTACTTCAAAAAAAAGACAAGTATTGGTAACACAGTTAAAAGCACAGTATGAAGGGATTGAGGTGTCTGAGGCCACTCGGGATCATATAGCGTTATTGGCAAAAGAAAATACGTTCACAATAACCACTGGGCATCAGTTAAACCTTTTTACGGGACCACTCTATTTTTTGCATAAAATAGTTTCGGTAATCAATTTAGCCGAACAGCTTAAAGCAACGTATCCAACGTCTAATTTTGTGCCTATCTACTGGATGGCCACCGAAGATCATGATTTTGATGAGATCAATTATTTTAATCTCTTCGGAAAGAAATTACAATGGAATCGTACAAGCGGAGGTGCGGTTGGAGAGTTATCCAATGAAGGCCTTGAAGTGATTGCTGAAGTACTTCAGCAAGCTTTAGGGCAAAGTGAAAATGCGCAAAAACTAACAACTCTTTTTACGGAAGCCTATACGAAGCATGCTACCTTGACGGAAGCCACCCGGTCTTTGGCCAATGCGCTTTTTGCAGAATACGGATTGGTGATTGTTGATGGGAATGATGCCGAATTGAAGAAAGCTTTTATTCCGTATGCCGAAAAAGAACTTTTTGAAAATCGTTCTTTTAAAAAAGTCACTGAAACGACCAAACGTCTTACTGCTTTGGGGTACGGAGCACAGGTAACTCCAAGGGAAATTAATTTGTTTTATCTCTCCGAAGGACTGCGAGAACGTATTGTTGAGAAGGAGGGTATTTTTTATGGCAATGATTCCAATATTTCGTTTGACCGTGATAAGATGTTGAAACAACTGCATGAGAATCCTAAAAGTATTTCTCCAAATGCGCTCCTTCGCCCTTTGTATCAAGAAGTGATTTTACCCAATCTTTGTTATGTTGGAGGTGGTGGAGAGTTGGCGTATTGGTTTCAGTTGAAAGACTATTTTGAAAGTGTTGAGGTGCCGTTTCCTATTTTGTTACTACGAAATTCGGCGCTAGTAGTTCCCGAAAAATTGTTGGAAAAACTCGAACGATTGGAGGTCGATATAACCGCTCTCTTTGCCAAGCAAAATGATTTAAAGACAGCACATACTCATCATCTTTCAGAAATTAAAATAGACCTAACACCACAACGTGAATTGCTTACGGCCCAATTTTCAGATTTATACGATTTGGCAAAACAAACGGACGCCTCATTTCTTGGAGCGGTAGGAGCTCAAGAAAAGAAACAACTCAACGGATTAGATCATTTAGAAAAACGATTGTTGAGAGCGCAAAAACGCAAGTTGGCAGATCAATTGGATCGGCTTGTGGCCATTCAAGATGTTTTGTTTCCAGGACAAAGTTTACAAGAACGCACTACTAATTTCTCAGAGTATTATTTGGAATACGGTGATGCACTACTTACGGCACTTAAGGAAAATCTAGATCCGTTGGATCATGAATTCACCATAATAACCTTATAAGTTTAGTTTAGAATCATCCATTCTGTTGTACTTTCCTCTGGTGTGATTTCAATTTCATAATCTCCTAAAGCCCCTATTTGTTCGGGTAGTTTTCCTTGAGAAAGCGCGTTAAACATAGGTGTGGGGTCTGCATCAAAATGAACAATATGTGATTTTTCTTGCATGAGTGTATCCAAGATGGCTACTTCATACCTAAGAAGTCTATCTAACCAAGGTAGGTTATACCCTTTGTTTTCAAGATACTCCGAGAAATTCTTTGCTTCCTTATGACTCAATTGCTCAGGTGGATAGTGTTTCCAAAAATCGTTGAGTATAGAAGCAAAAACCTTCATTCCTAATACCAGCATCATATAGCGTGTGGTGAGTTTGAATATTTTAGCAACCATAGATGCCCGGAACTCTTTAATTAGTTTTTGATATACTTCAATTCTTTCGGAATCATTTACGTGACCCTCTACAGATCTTCCAATAACAAGATTTCCTAATAGTTGTTCCCATTCAAGAGGTTCAAATTCTTTGTTTAACTGTTGCACATTATATACAGATTTGGGTAGTTTTTCATTTTCTGAAATAGGGTGTTTTTGGGTTCTATTTTCCCAGAGGTCGCGAACTTTTGTCATTTCAGAAATAATAACAGTATCACCCACCACGGGAATATACGAATCAAAGATTTCATAAGTAATGGCTTTTAAGTTTGTTAATTCTGGTAGAATCTCTCGGGTAATGGCCAACAGTCGTTCATCAATGGGACCGGAATGAGAATCCAGCCATAAATCGTTTAATTCGGTACCTCCTGCGATATGAATTTCGACCACATGCGCTAAATCGATATCTCTTAAGAAGCTTTCAATGCTTTGACGTCCGTTCAATTGATTGGCAAATAGATTGTGAATATCTAACAGGATTCCGCAGCCAGTTTCTTTACATAATTTTGCGACGAAGGCACCATCGTCCATTTCTTGACTGTTGGGTTTTAAATAATTTACACCAGTTTCAACGGCGATGGGTCTGTTAATCTGGTTTTGAAGGTGCTTTATATTTCTAATGGCCTGTTCCAATCCTTTGTCTGTTTGACAAGGGGGTAAAAAGAATCCTGTGTTAAATTCGGTGATTGCATTAAAACTGAGATGTTCTGTTACCCAAGGACTATTAAATAGGTCTGCTGCGTAGTTAATAAGTGATATTTGCTCAGCCGTAGGAGTGAGGTTTCCGCCAACTGGGGCACCGATACTGTGCACGAGTTTATTGTATGGCATTGCCTGTATCTCTTCAAAAACACTGGTTGGAATTTTTAAATGATTGTTTTCGTTTCTGATACAAAGAGTTTGTGGTTCAATTTCTAATGTATCAATAAGCCCTTTAGGAAAATCAATGGCGGTTATTTTTGGTGAGTAAATAATGCCTACCCCTAGTTGAGGTAGGCATTGTAATTCCTGAATTTTTTTTTCAATGGAATCCATAATTGACCTTAAAAGTTGAAATCAAATTGGTTTTGAAAAAAGATATCATGCCCTGAGCAGCATGCCAAGCATCCAATTTCATCGAAGATGCTTTTTAGAGCAGAATCAATTTTTTCGATACTATAAGAGACATCGGGAGATACTCCAACCGATAAGGTACTGTTCGCCGCCAATCTACCTGATAAAGAGGCATTGGCTGCAGGAGTAATGGCTACTACATTTTCACGCGGATCTAGTACATAATCTTGAATGGTTGTAAAATAGCAATCTACACCTGAGAAACAGGCAGGACACCCTAATTGATCCAACAGGTCATAAATACTGTTTTGAAAAGCCTCTGCGTCATAGGCTACTTTGGCAGGAATGGATAGTCTTACTGCCCCGCTTCCGCCTTTTCTTTGTTTTGTTTTCATAATTATTATATTTAGTTATTATAGGGTCAAAATTATTTATATAAGTATCTGTAAACAAGAGTCATATGGCTGATACTACAAAGCTGTTTAACTGAATTTAAAAAAGGTAAAACCCTATTTTTTCATCATTTTTTCTTTAGAACCATGAGGGCTAATAGCTATTTTTTCAAGAATATCGATGTTAAATTTTCAAATGATTAGGTATCCATACGAATTGAAGAAGATGCATGTATTTTTTTTGACAATATCTTAGTCAACTTGTTTTTTTAATTTACTTTTGCACATGCAAAACAACGTCCTCATTTTAGATTTTGGATCGCAGTATACACAGCTTATCGCAAGGCGTGTTAGAGAGTTAAATATCTACTGTGAAATCCATCCGTATCATAAAATTCCTGACCATTTAGAAGACTTTAAGGCTGTGATCTTATCGGGGAGCCCATTTTCGGTACGCGCCGAGGATGCTCCGCATCCAGACCTTTCTCAAATTAAAGGTCACAAACCACTTTTAGGGGTTTGTTACGGCGCGCAGTACATTGCCCATTTTTATGGAGGCAGTGTAGAACCGTCTAATTTAAGGGAGTATGGTCGTGCAAATCTTTCAGATATCGCCCAGAACAGCGGTTTGCTTCAAAATGTTCCAGCGGATGCTCAGGTATGGATGAGTCATAGCGATACCATTGCAACACTACCAGATAATTCGGTGCGTCTAGCAAGTACTAAAGATGTGACCAATGCGGCCTATAGAATTGAAAATGAAGAGACATATGCCATTCAATTTCACCCCGAAGTATATCACACCACCTATGGAAAACAGGTGCTAGAGAACTTTCTTGTTCACATAGCGGGCGTGGAGCAATCATGGACACCAGCTGCATTTGCTGATAGTACCATTAATGGACTACGAGAAAAATTAGGGAATGATAAAGTGGTATTGGGATTAAGTGGAGGGGTAGATTCTACCGTGGCTGCTGTATTACTGCATCAGGCCATTGGTAAGAACCTATACTGCATTTTTGTAAATAACGGACTTCTTAGAAAAAACGAATTTGATAGTGTGCTGGACCAATATAAAGGGATGGGGCTTAACGTTAAAGGCGTTGATGCTTCGGCACGTTTCTTGGATGCGCTCAAAGGAGAAAGCGATCCCGAAGGAAAGCGAAAAATTATTGGCGGTATGTTTATTGAAGTGTTTGATGATGAGGCACATTTGGTGGAAGATGTTAACTGGCTAGCTCAGGGAACTATCTATCCAGATGTGATTGAAAGTGTTTCGGTAAATGGCCCTTCTGTGACCATTAAATCACACCATAATGTAGGTGGATTGCCAGATTTCATGAAACTCAAAATAGTGGAGCCATTGCGAATGTTATTTAAAGATGAAGTACGACGTGTAGGCGCCCAATTGGGAATTGCGAAGGAATTGTTAGGAAGACATCCATTTCCTGGACCTGGACTGGCCATTCGTATTTTGGGTGATATCACTCCCGAAAAAGTTCGTATCTTACAAGAGGTAGACGCCATTTTTATTGATGGACTTAAAAAGTGGGATTTATATAATAAAGTATGGCAGGCCGGAGCCATTTTACTTCCGGTGAACAGCGTAGGTGTTATGGGAGATGAACGTACTTACGAAAAAGTGGTAGCACTACGAGCAGTAGAATCCACAGACGGAATGACGGCAGATTGGGTAAATTTACCCTATGAGTTCTTACAGGAAACGTCCAATCATATAATAAACCGAGTAAAAGGCGTTAATAGGGTAGTGTACGACATAAGTTCAAAACCGCCAGCCACCATAGAATGGGAATAACAGTATTATGAGATTACTAATTTTTATTACGTTCGTTTGTTTGTTTAGTATGGGTTGTGGCTCTATTGCCCAGCAACAATACCGAAATCATTCTGTGCAAAAAGGAGAAACCGTATTTAGCATTGCTAAAGCGTATAATATTTCTACTGAAGAGATTTATCGACTCAATCCGGATGCCAAGGCAGGCATTGGAGTTAATTCGGTTTTGGTTTTACCTTCCTCAGACTTGATTAATATTGGGAGTCAGGAAGTTGAATTCAAAAAACATCGTGTTAAGCGCAAGGAAACATTATTTAGTATTGCTCAAAAATATAATGTCTCCGTAGATGATATTAAAAAATACAATAAGCACCTATATTCCAAACAACTTAAGAAAGGAGAGAGATTAAATATTCCTATAGCGACAATTGCAACGATTATTACTGATAACTCAGATAGTAGTACTAATTCTGAAGCGAAAAAACACAAGGTACTCGCTAAAGAAACCAAGTATGGAATTGCTAGAAAATATGGAATAACCCTCGCCGAATTGGAAGCATTAAATCCAACTATGGGAGAAAGCCTTCAATTAGGAGCAGAACTTACTGTTCCTTCAACTTCGGTACTGGAAACAGCGACCATTGAAGATGATAAATTTGATTTTTACGAGGTACTACCTAAAGAAGGATTCTTCCGTTTAAAAGTAAAATTAGGTCTTACCCAAGACCAAATTGTGACATTGAATCCATATGCCGCCGAAGGACTCAAAGAAGGGATGATATTAAAGATTCCGAAAGAGAACACTGAAGGCCTTTCAGATAATACTATGATCATTAATTTAGAGAACAGTATTGTCAATTCTGAAAGAAAACATTTAGTAGTCATGCTCCCGTTTTTATTAGACAGAGTGAAAAATGATTCTCTAGAAGCCAATCGCGATATTTTGATAAAAGAACGAACTTTACGTGTTGCATTGGATTTTTATAGCGGAGTGCTAATGGCAGCTGAGTTTGCTAAAGATAGGGGCATTCCAGTTCACATTGATGTGTATGACACACAGGCCAGTGAACGAAAAGTAGAACGTATTGTTTCTGAAAATAATTTTAAGGAAGTTGACGCTGTTATTGGACCTTTACTTCAGAAAAATGTAGAAAAAGCAGCTGCGGAGTTGCGTGGTTCTGATACTCCAGTTTTTTCACCCCTTACCAATAGACAGGTGAAACTGTATTCAAATTTGTTCCAAACATTACCCACAGATGATATGTTGGAAGAGGCTATGCTAGATTATCTAAAAGAAAGGTATGACAATCAAAATACGGTCATAATATCAGATACTAAACGGTCAACACAGAAAGCAATGCTTCAGGCTGCACTGCCCAACGCAAATGCCGTGTCTCCGCGTGAAGGTGGATTCTTGTATGTTGTGGATATGGAGAAAAAATTAATCCGAAACCAAGAGAATTGGGTGATCCTTGAATCTGTTGACCCGGTACTTGTGAGTAATGTTGTAGGTCTTCTCAACGGAATGCCTCCCGAGTACCAGATACGTTTGTTTACGCTTGATAAGAACGATGCTTATGATTACGATGACGTGTCTAACATGCATTTGGCAAAACTTGGCTTTACGTTTCCATCTATTAACAAGAGCTATGATTTTGAAGATAGAAATCCATTTTTAGTGAGTTACCAGAACAAATATGGGACGCTACCAAATCGATATGCCGTAAGGGGTTTCGATATTACCTATGATGTATTATTACGCCTCGCATCAGCCGATGATATCTATGACGCTACAAATAGTGACTATGAGACCGAGTATATTGAAAATAAGTTCAGGTATTCTAAAAAGATCTTTTCGGGATACCAAAACAATGCCTCCTATATTATAAAATATAATGCTGAACTACAATTTGAAGTCGAAGAATGAGCACATCTAAAGTAACCTATCTAGGAGGACTCCGTACAGAATGTGAACACCTGAAATCCGGTAGTACCTATTTAACAGATGCACCAACTGACAATAACGGAAAAGGAGCCGCTTTTTCACCCACGGATACCGTTGCAACTGGTCTCGCCAATTGTATGTTGACCGTTATGGGTATTAAGGCAAGAAACATGGAAGTAACTATTGATGGCAGTATTGCAGAAGTTACTAAAACCATGGCTTCAGATCCAAGAAGGATTTCAAAAATCAAAATAGTCATGACACTGCCAAGTGATGTTGACGAGCGTACACGGAAAATTTTAGAGAATACCGCTAATACGTGCCCAGTACAGTATAGTTTGCATCCTGATATCGATAGGGAAATTACCTTTCATTGGATTCAATAGCTCTCCTTTTGCTTTAAGTGGATTATTGAACTCAATAATCTAGCTGTTTTTTCGTTAGAGATTTTATGAAGATGATATTTGTACCCTTACTCATTTTTTTGTGCATAGCACCGGTAAAAAATGATAACGAGAAGATTGCCTGGAGTGAAAGTAAAAAGCTTACCTGGGAAGATTTTAGAGGTGAATTTGCAGGAGACAATGGATTTGTCGCGAGTACTAATTCTGGGATTTCATTTTCCTATTCTTATGCAGTCCGCAATCAAGAATTAGAACTTACGTATACTGTTAAGAGTAATTTTTATCCAGACCTTTCATGGTATATGCCCGGACATGTAGATGATTATATTCTGAAACACGAGCAAACACATTTCGATATTTCAGAACTTCATGCTAGAAAATTGAGAAAGCAACTTGCTGAAACACAATTCACACTAACTCCTAAGGAAATGTTGGATGCTATTTATAGTCAAGCAGAGCAACAACGCCGTGCTATGCAAAAACGTTTTGATACAGAAAGTGATCATTCCAAAATACCTGAAAAAGAGTATCAATGGGAGGCCTATGTGGCTAAGCAATTAAAGGAGTATGAATCCTGGAAATAAACCCGATCCCGCTCATCTCATAGAATTGGCCAATTACAAAATGCCTTTCGGAAAGTATAAAAACGAATATCTCGTTAATATTCCAGAGCACTATCTTGTATGGTTTAAGCAAAAAGGATTTCCGCCTGGGAAACTAGGTCGTATGATGCTGGAAATACATGAGATTAAAATCAATGGATTGGAAGGTCTCATTCGCAAATTAATTGACAAATAGAAAAGCTTACCTCAATGCAGCAATCAAAGTAAGCTTTTACAACTTCAAAAATAACCTGCATTATTGAGTTTTCGCACTCCACGTTAGTATTATAATTCCAATTCGGGCTACTAAAAAGGTAAAGAGACCTCCCACAACTGGTAAAAAGGTAACTTTAAGTCCGCCAGCTAATACCCCCATTGAAACGCCATCCAAACCATCAATGGTGTCAAAGGCAACAATAAGACCTATAACCTGCCCTAGGATGCCCCATACTGCTGCAAACAGACTAATGGAAGATATTAGTCTAATGGTCTTTTCTCGATCATTTTTTCGGAGGATCTCTTTTACAAATAGAATAACTATAACAATAAATAATAGTAGCATCGGCACCATAAAAAATGGCCCTCCCTCTTTAATAATGTTGATCATTAACATACTGTTTCGTTTTGAGATTAATATGTGTCAAATGTATTCATTGAATAAATCACTCAATTAATTTTGCGAGCTTTGAACGTTTACCATCGGGTTTTACCCAAATTGTGGTTCTAAATGAAGGAACCCCACGATAATTTCCAATCTACAGTGTAAAATAGGTTATTTGTCGAAAAAGAATCGTCAAATCAAAAAAAATACTCATCTTTCAAAGATGAAATTCATGGATTATACCAAGACAAGGTTTGTGGGACTGCATCTAGTATTCTGGGTAGGGGTTTGGTTTTTCTTCATCTATTTTTTTAGCTATAATACGACCAATTCTGCCTATGTAATATGGTTTTCCAGCTTTCTTTTACCTGTGACAATGCTCACAACATACTTCACGGTTTATGTGCTGTTGCCCAAGTATTTACTTGTAAAAAAATACGGTCTATTTATATTGTATGGGCTTTATACAATCGTATTATCAACATACCTCATTTTACTCTCTATTTTTGGAAGCTTTATGTTTCTTTCCAATTTAAAGATAACCCAAGTGCCACCCATGAGTCGGAATTTTGTGTTTGTATTACTATTGGTTTTTTTGGTGGTGAGCGCGGTGAGTTTTGTAAGGTTGTTAACCCATAATTTTCAAACGATTTCCAGAAATAAAGAGCTCGAAAATAAATTGTTGGAGGGGCAACTTAAATTTAAAGAGCAAGAGCTACAATATCTAAAAAAACAAATACACCCTCACTTTTTATTCAACACACTAAATACTATTTATGGATTTTCTCTGAAACAATCTAAGCAAACACCCGAAGTCATTTTGAAGCTATCAAACCTACTCGATTACATTTTATATCAAGTACAAAAACCGAAGGTTCCCTTGCAGGAAGAAGTTCTTCATATAAAAGAATACATTAGCTTAGAAAAAATACGGTTTCAAGATACTTTAAAAATATCTTTTGTCATGGATGAGATTAATGAAAATCTTCAAGTGGCTCCCATGTTATTTATTCCTTTTGTGGAGAATGCATTTAAACATGGTTCTATTATTGATGGCTTTTTGACTATAGAAATAGTTATTAAAATGAAAGGAACAGAACTTGAGTTTACTATGAAAAACTCGAACAAACAAGATATGGATAGCCTAGCATCCAAAGGTGTAGGGTTGGACAACATTACCAAACGCCTTAACTTGTTGTATAAAGAGAACTATGAACTCAAGGTTGTACAAGAGAACAGCTGGCATAAGGTGTTTTTATTAATTAAAGACATACATGGATAAACCCAATCAAGACTATAAGGTAGTTATTGTAGATGATGAACCCGCTGCACGGGAAATTCTGCTAGCACACTTAGAGAAAATACAAAGTGTAGAGGTTGTGGCTGCCTGTAAAAGTGCCATGGAAGCTTTTACTGTGTTGAACACTAATAAAATAGATCTCGTTTTCTTAGACATTAATATGCCGGAAATATCTGGCTTGTCTTTTGCAAGAACCATCACCAAAAACGTGAAGGTGATCTTTACAACAGCCTATCGTGAATTTGCGCTGGATGGATTTGATCTGCAAGCTGTAGATTACTTGCTGAAACCCATTTCACTAGAGCGATTGGTGAAAGCGCTCAATAAATTCATGGAAGAAAGTATTCCGTCCATTCCCAGAGAAGAGCTTAAGGAAACCCCTGAAAAAAAAGAATTCGTTTTTGTACGATCAGATCGAAAAATGATCAAGGTCAATTTTACAGATATACTATATGTAGAAAGTTTGAACGATTATATTAAAATTTGGACCAAAGAAAAAGTAATTGTGACCAGAGAAACAATTTCCGGAATTGAAGCAAAATTGCCGAAATCTAATTTTTTACGATGTCACAGGTCCTATATCATTGCGATCCCAGAGATTGATTCTTTCACCAACGAATATATTGAAGTGTTCGAGAAGGCCATACCTATTAGCAGGAGCTATAAGCAAAGTGTATTAGAGCGGCTTGAGGGGGTATAGCATAAACTAGAATCAATTATTCAATCTACTTAAAAATTTCTAGAGAGATATTGCATAAAATAGTATCTTTGCATCCCGTATAGGTAACAACATCGGTACACAATTCGGTACATAATTATGAATACTACCAAATATATATTCGTTACGGGCGGGGTATCTTCTTCATTAGGAAAAGGAATCATAGCGGCATCTTTAGCGAAACTACTACAGGCACGAGGATATGCAGTGTCCATTCAAAAATTAGACCCTTATATTAACGTCGATCCTGGAACACTCAATCCCTACGAACATGGCGAATGTTACGTAACGGATGATGGAGCAGAAACGGACCTTGACCTTGGACATTACGAACGTTTTCTTAATGTTCCTACTTCACAAGCCAATAATGTTACTACGGGTAGAATTTACCAAAGTGTCATTGAAAAGGAGCGAAGAGGTGAATTTCTTGGTAAAACAGTACAAGTAGTGCCTCACATTACCAACGAAATAAAAGAACGCATCCAGTTATTAGGCAAAAGCGGAGAGTTTGATATTGTAATAACAGAAATAGGAGGAACCGTTGGTGATATAGAGTCATTGCCCTATATAGAAGCAGTGCGCCAGCTAAAATGGGAACTAGGCGATGACAATGCATTGGTTATTCATCTTACACTCATACCTTATCTTTCAGCAGCAGGGGAATTGAAGACCAAACCAACACAGCACTCTGTGAAAACCCTCATGGAAAGTGGTGTAACGGCAGATATTTTAGTATGTCGTACCGAGCATGAAATATCAGATGATATTAAAAGAAAACTAGCTCTTTTCTGTAATGTAAAACAAGAAGCCGTTATACAATCTATTGACGCATCTACTATCTATGATGTGCCTAATATGATGCTGGATGAAGGCTTAGATAGAGTGACATTAAAGAAGCTAGGCCTTTCTGATGATAACGAACCTGAGTTGGACCGTTGGAATCAATTCTTAAAACGACATAAAAACCCGAAAGGAGAAGTCTATATAGGCCTTATAGGTAAGTACGTTGAACTTCAAGATTCGTACAAATCCATTTTAGAAGCATTTATTCATGCTGGGGCCGAAAATGAGGTTAAAGTGCGTATTAAATCTATTCATTCAGAACATATTAATGCCTCCAATACAGCCGAAGAACTTTCTGGCTTAGATGGAATTCTAGTAGCTCCAGGATTTGGTGAACGTGGTATTGAAGGTAAGATCGATGCCGTACGTTATGCCCGTGAAAATAATTTACCCTTTTTAGGGATATGCTTGGGCATGCAAATGGCAGTTATTGAATATGCACGCAATGTGCTTATGCTGAAAGATGCAAATTCGGTGGAAATGAATGCAGACACACCATATCCTGTGATTGATATTATGGAAGATCAAAAAACGATCACCAATATGGGAGGAACTATGCGTTTAGGTGCTTGGAAATGTGATCTACTTGAAGGAAGTGTTGTAGGTGATGTTTACAAGACTAGTTCCATTGATGAGCGCCATAGACATCGCTACGAGTATAATGACGAGTACAAGAACCAATTGGAAGACGCTGGGATGAAGGCTACAGGGATAAACCCTGAAACGGGATTGGTTGAAATTATTGAGATTCCGGCTCATCCTTGGTTTGTAGGGGTGCAATATCATCCAGAATATAAGAGTACAGTAGCGAATCCACATCCCTTATTTGTTGCCTTTGTGAAGGCTTCGCATGAACATGCAACACAACTAACAAATAGCGTTGAAAATATGGAATAAGACAATTTGACGTACTTTTAACGAGGGCCAGATTTTTGATTAATTGAAAAACATATTTAAAGTAACTTACCCGTGATAAGGTGAGTTCTGAAACAAGTTTAGTATACATGGAAAATAAAAAGTTTGATTTAAATTCGTTGATTGGATTTTTGTTGATTGGTGGGATTTTAGTTTGGTTACTCTATCAAAATCAGCCAACACCTGAAGAAATTGAGGCAGAAAGAGTTAAAGCAGAACAAGTTGAAGCGGCCAAAGCAGCTTCAGAAAAAGAGAAACAAGAAACCGTTCCTGCGGAAGTAGTGGATGAAGCTCTTACCCTTTCAGGCGTACAAGGAGATTCATTGACCA
>Ga0316205_10000614_pt1 | contig 60486 bp, 63 predicted proteins | sample 3monthpyrite_MG_FD_204941 | JGI IMG/M metagenome (GOLD analysis project Ga0316205, IMG submission 204941) | Microbial mat bacterial communities from mineral coupon in-situ incubated in ocean water Damariscotta River, Maine, United States -... | ecosystem: Environmental > Aquatic > Marine >...
CAGTCTGTCTTATACCTTTCTGGTAAGGAAGGATATGTTAATTCATAAGTTACATCAGCAGCATATGTAATGGGTGAAAATATGAATAACAATATTAATATGTGTTTCATCCTTGTTCCTGCTAACGCTGAGTTAAGCAGCCGAGTGGACAGCAAATAAAAAGAGGCCCAATTCATCAGCTCTTACACGGCCCTCTGATACGAAGCAGTGATGCGAGGTCTGTTTGAACGTTTTGTTGAACATGTGCGGAGTGGACTCTCTTTAATAAGGAATTTTCATAATTCTCTGGTTTGAATGTGGAAAAGACTCTACGCAGTTGTTCACCACAAACTGTACAGCACCAATCTATCGTATCTTTTGTTTCTTTTCCACTTTTATTAACGGCCTCGTCCAGACCACCTACAATTTTTCGACAGGCATTTCGCTTCTGTTGGTTTTTTGAGGCATACAAGCCGAAGTGTCTTACTACATGTATGCCAATCTCAGGTACATGCCAGAGTATTCGGCGCATAAATTCATCCATTTTTAGTGTGAGTGTTTTTGTTTTATTATCTCGATGATCCTTGTATAAAAATCTTATATTATCGGTGCAGCTTATTATTTGTTTTGGGTTAATTGGGCCACCTTTCATATAGCGTGCGAGATAAAGGACTACGCCTTTACCATGATCATACTTTTCCTGTATTCGTACACTCCATTGTTTTTTATACAGCTCACGATGGCATCGAAACATTTGAGGCATTGTTATACCGTCAGGTAGCTTAGCCTCTTTAGTAGTTAAAGCTGATTTAATATATGACTGGAGCTTACCTCTAAACAATGATTTAACAACTCGAACAGGTAGTAGAAAGTCTCCTTCTAATGTTTTCCATTGATTTGAGCGTGTAATGCCTCCTGCCGTCACAAGACAATGTATGTGAGGATGATAATTTAATTGCCTTCCCCAGGTATGAAGTGTCATTAAGATGCCGGGAGTTGCACCGAGATACTTTTTATCTTCCATCAATTCAAATAAAGTGTCACGACACGCTTTAAAAAATATTTGTGTAAACCATTTACGATTGTACTGCCAAAGATTCAAATATTCATGTGGGAGAGTAAAGATAACGTGAAAATGTGCACAATTAAGTAAGCGGGATTTTTGCGATTCTATCCAGTCAAGACGTGCTTTATCGGCACAAATAGGACAGCTTCTGTGTTTACATGAATGTGTTTGTATTTTTTCTTCATGCCCATCAGGACAGGATAAATAATTGTAGCCTTGTTCAGTTGTTCTACAGAGCATAATAGCTTCTGCTGCTTTTATATCTTTTAAGGGTAATTTAATATTTTTTATACGCGAAAAATAACTGCGAAAGATAGTTTGAATTATTTTTTTATTATTGTTAAATTCCATTTAACTTGTCTTCCTTGTGATGTCCTATCACATCCTAAGCGATAGCTTATTTGTTCAACAGTGATATATACGGGAGACATGTATATATGTGATAGGTAGTCAGCCGTATATTGTTTTTTTTGATTATTGACAAGGTGGATAATACACGCATAGTCTGTATTTGTGGAGCGGTTAACAAAGGATTGTTATTATGGATGAGTCTATTTCCCGGTTCTGCGATAAATATATTTATTTTTCAAAAGCTTATACTAATAAAGAGGTGGTTATAAATTGGTATGTTCGGCATGCTGAGGCGTATATTGCGGCGCATAAAAATGTTCGTTTACATCGGCATACGGCTGAGGATGTGTGTGATTACCTGGAGGAGATAGGCCGCGACAGAAATTTGTTAGATTGGCAATATAAGCAGCTTATTATCCCTTAAAAATCGGGAGTGTTAGAAATTCTGTGTCATTTCTTTAATATAAAAAAATCATTAAACTCAAGCCAGTTTCAACACCCGCCTAAAAAATGCCCGAACGTCATGTCCCACCGCCAGAGTCGCCGGTATCGTAAATAAGGTAATCAGCGTTGCAAAGGTTAAACCCGATGACAAAGCCAATGCCATGGGCGACACAAACGGATCCAGCCCACCCCAACCGTATGCGGTTGGTAACAGGCCGACTACTGTGGTTGCCGCGGTTAACAACACCGCGCGTAAACGTCTGCGCCCTGCGGTTAATATCGCCTGTTTAATTTTCATACCTTGCGCACGTGCGCGTTGTATAAACACCAATAATACTAATGAGCTATTCACCACCACGCCGGTGAGTGCCACCATCCCCATGGTGGAGAAGAACGAGAGCGGCATCGGCTTCCAGAATATATCGTGCAGATAAAAACTTAAGATTACACCAATCGCACCAAACGGAATCGCCAGCATTACAATGAGTGGGTACACCATATTATTAAATTGAATCGCTAGAATAAAAAAGATGGCGACCAGTGCAAACATAAAGGCCACCAGCAAGCTCATAAAGGATTCCTGATTTTTTTCCTGCTCGCCGCCGTAGTTAACCGTGACTTTACTTGCGATATCCCCTAGCCATTCTGACTGATTTTTTTTAACCATGTTATTAAGTTTTAAACTGGATAAAATTTTCGTATCAATATCCGCCACGACACTCACTATGCGTACACCATCTTTATGTCGAATGGTGGTATACCCCTGATGTTGCTCCAATATCGCTATTTTATGTAACGGTACCAAGCCACCTCGATTATTAGGAATTAATACATGTTTAACCTGCTCTAATTCCTGCATACCTTTTGAAGGGAAGCGAATGGTTACATCGATTTCTTCGGTGCCTTTTCTTATAGTGGATACCACTAAGCCATCTGCGGCGGCACGTACATGACGAGAGACAATATCTAAATCGATACCGGCATAACTGGCCAACTGTCTATCCAGTTTTACATGCAGCTCATCATCACCCGGTTTTAATCCGCTATCAATCGTAGTAACACCTTCTATCGTTTCCAGGTAATCCATTAATTGACGCGCCGCCTGCTCACCGGCGAGCGTATCGAAGCCGCTAATTTCTGCCTCTAATGCTCGGCCTAATGGCGGACCATTGGAGATTAAGGTAGATGAAATAGTTAACTCGGTGTACTTCGTTTTAAGCATGTCCGTTATGCTATCCATATCATCTATTGCATTGTGATTGATACGACTCACCGCGGGTGTGTAGATAGTACGAATTTGCCCATAACGACTACCCCGTTGCGTTAGTGGATCACCCTCATCCATTGAGATATCACCACTCTGTGCAATCGTCGCATCTAAATATTCTGGCTTAATTTGCGAGCGCATATCAGCATCAACATCACGTAATATCTGGCGCATTTCTTTTAATGACGTACCCGGCTTTGCGGTTACTCTCACTACATACTCTTCAACACCTACCGGTGGGAATAACTGGAATTGCAGTTTTTCTTTTGCGATATACATTGCACCCACAAGTATAAGAAATGAAAGAAAAACCGTTATCCATCTAAAACGGATGGCTTTTTCGAGCAGGCGTCCATAGCCTTCTTCCAGGGCGATTAACCATGCGCGTTCTTTGGGATGCTTGTTCGGATTAGTCACATGCGCTACATGGCTTGGTAGCATTAAAAATGATTCGAGCCATGAAAGAATAAGTAAACTGATAACCACAACTGGAATAGCAATGACAAATTTGCCGATAATGCCCGACATGTACATAAGGGGTAAGAAGGCCGCAATGGTGGTGAGAATGGTGGTACTTACCGGGCCAATTAATTCAACCGAACCTTTTACCGCGGCTTCAACCGGATTTAAACCTTTTTCCATATGGTGGGTAATATTTTCGCCAATGATAATCGCATCATCAACCAGCATACCCAGCACCATAATAAAGCCCATCATCGAGATAAGATTTAAAGTCATACCGAAATAATAAATAAGCGCGATGCCGCTCATAAAAATAATCGGTAGCCCCCAGGTGGTTGTCATCGCTACTGAAAAACGCAGGAACATGATCAATGAAACAAACACCAGCACGATGCCAACTAAACCATTGTTGGTTAACACGCCTAAACGCATACGCGCAAAACGTGAAAAATCCTGGAATGATTTAACCGTAATGTCATCACCGTGTAACTCTGGTATTTTTTGCAGATAGGGTTTTATCTTATCCACGGTTTCAATAATGTCTGCATCAGATCTTTTTAACACCAGCATGGAAACCGCTGACTGCCCTTCAACATCATGCAATGTATTTGGCTTTTCTAATGCTTCACTGATGTTCGCAATATCACCCAAACGTAAAACGTTACCGCCAGCATTGGCTCTTATTACAATGCTTTCGGCATCCTCTATACTGCTGAACTCACCAACAATACGTACGGATTTTTGACCACTCGGTGTATTTATTTCACCGCCTGGCGTATTAATGTTCCAACCACGCAACACCTGTGCAATTTGATCTACAGAGACTCTTGCCCGCTGTAATTTATCTGGATCAACCACTACGCTGTATTCAGCTTTACGGTCACTTAATATAACGACCTTTGCTACACCATCAATCGCTAATAGTTCTTCTTTTACTTTATCGCCTAATCTTTTAAGCGCTAACTCGTTTCTATTTGCAGATACGGCCACTCTTAAAATAGGAAAAACCGAGCCGTCAACTTCGGTTACAAAGGGCTCATTGGCCAGGTCTTCTGGCAGGGTTGCACGATCAACCGCCAATGAAATATCCGAGGTGAGACGATCACGTTTTGAAGAACCGGGGTCTACTTCCATAGAGATTCTGCCTGAACCGGGAAAGGCCATTGATATCATTTTATCAATGCCTTCAATCGCACGAAGCTCCTGTTCAATAGGCGTAATAATAAGCTGCTCTACTTCACTTGGTGAAGCACCAGGATAAACAATATCAATTTGAATAATATCTAAATTAACATTTGGAAAAGCTTCAACTTTCATAAACATCAGTGAAACAGCAATACCAACGGCCACTAAAAAAACAGATATTAAATTAACAACCAATCCACGCGTAACCAGGTAACGAATAATCGCCTGCATTAGTTAATTCCTTTTTCTGTATACTGATTATTTGATGCATTATTTTCTGAAGTAGAACCAAAAGATATTTCTGGTCGATTCACCGTTTGCCACAGCTTGCCACTCAATAAGTTCAACTGGTGATAACGCCTCACAAGTTCAATTTTTTGCAGCTCAAAGGCTAATTCTGCATTGGCTAACTGCTTTTCAAAATCGATGATACGGTCGGTTTCTATACGGCCATCTTTATAACGCTTGTCGGCTTCGGTTAATTTTTTATGCTCCGCCTTAACACTTTTACTAAAGGCACTCACCGCCTGCTCGGCTGACTCAAACTCCACCAATAAACTGACAACACTGTATTGCAGATTTTGTAAAGTCAGTTTTTTATCCTGCAATGCCAATTCCTTATCATAATGCGCTTGCCTTAACTCCGCATTCAAACCACTTTTATCCAGGCCTCGTTTAAACTCCAGGCTAATACCACCAACCATCTCTGATACATTATAATTGCCTGTTACAACATCACCCTGATTGACTTCATTACCCAAAAACATAACCACATCCAATTCGTCTTGTCGCTTATCACGACTTAAACGAATTGCACTTTCCGCCAATAGTATGCGAGCATCAATTTGCTTAAGTACGGAACTTTGTTTTTGCGCTGCGCTGTAAACGATATCAAATTCACGACTTTCACTATTTGCTAATTTTATACTCGGTGTAAATTCATTAGACCATTGCTGATTCATTAAGCGATTTAAAGATATAATCTGTTTTTTCCATAATACCTGCAAACTTTTTTTATCGGCTCTATTGGTCGCCAGTTGCGCATCAATTTGTAATACATCTTTTTCTTCCGACAAGCCCAATTTAAATTCTTTGTTAATATAGTCTTTTAAACGTAGGCCGCGATCAATAGACTTCTGTGTATTTTTTATACGCGCCTGAGTTGTTGCTGCTGCCAAATATACCTCGATGACCTGTGATGCAAGCTCATCATATAAAGCGCTTTTTTCACTTTTCGCAATACTGACACCCGCCTGTGCAGCGGTTTTACTTTCCGCATATTGGGCATTTTCAGCACCTTTTTTCAAGCGATGCCTATAGTTAACGTCCACGCGTGTTTTTGTTAAAGGATTTGGAATGGTTGGTACAAATGAGTCAGCAGCAGCATCGCGACTAATACTCGCGTTAAGACCTAAGATACCACCATTGGATAAACTTCTACTTAAATTTGCAGCCAGGTTATAACGGTCACTCGATGTGCCAAACAAACTTGTATCTCGCGTATAACCGGCATTACCATTTAGCTGCCAGGATAATTGTGATTGCGCTTTAATATTTTCTTGTTTAGCTTTTTCTACTTGTAAAGCGGCAAGTGCAACAGATGGATAGTGATCAATCACCTTTTGCAGTACCTGTTCAAACTCAAGCCGTTCTGCCTGCGCATAAAATGCTGTATTGAGCATTAATACACTCAATATTATTTTCATTTTAATACTCACTCAGCAAACTCCAGTTTAATCTTCGTTGTATTTATTTTCGGTTTATACGAATTTTTGCTTAAGGCATTGAGTATAAATTCGGTATGTAGCTGCAAATAGCTTTGTGTACCTTCATCATCATCATACGGTTTCAACGAATGCATCCAGATTGTCGCCTGCACCAATGGAGCGACGACTAAACGAGCAACTGTCTCCGCATCATATTCTTTGAATTCACCTGCTTCCATGCCGCGACGAATCACTTTACTGAACAGGTGCCGTGAACGCGTTACTACATTGCGCGTGAAATACTCGGCTAACTGAGGGAAATTGCCAGATTCTGCCGTTATAATTTTTGGAATTGCCGATAATGAGGAACAGGCAACACCCAACCACCAGCCATTAATTAGCTGCTTTAGCAAATCGGCCTGGTTACCCTCAAACTCATTCACCAGGGACTCTACTTTATCTAACTGCGGCGTGATACGTTGTTGAACAACCTCTTTGAATATCGCTTCTTTATTAGAGAAATAAAGATACAGAGTACCTTTTGAGATACCTGCAGCTTTTGCTACATCCATCATACGGGTAGCGCTAAAGCCTTTTTCCGTAAAAAGCTGTAATGCTGCATCAAGAATTTCTTCAGGACGCGCCTCTTTACGTCGCTGCCAGCGACTGGATGATTGTGTATCGGCTGAACAAGGCACAACAGACCCCATTAATTGACTAGACAGTCATTTATATTTTATTACTGACCATGTGTCCAGTTATTTTTATGGAATCAGTACAAACCTTTAGATATCAAGGCTAAATTCAGCCAATAAAGGTAAATGATCGGACATTTTCTTCCATAAGGCCCCCTGCAGGCGCTGTCCACTCACAATAGACACGCCTCGACTGTAAATTCTATCTACCGACAATAGAGGCATCCAGGCCGGAAAAGTTCGCGCACAACAACCTGATGTTTCATTAAAAACCTCGGTAACGCCTAGTTCTTTCTGTAAACAGGCATCTGATTGACCTCCCCAGTCATTAAAGTCACCGGCAATAATCATCGGCTCATCGCTTGGTACAAACTCATTAATGCGCTCAACCAGTTTGGACACCTGACGTCGACGCTCCATAGAAAACAGGCCCAGGTGCACGCACACTACATGAACGACCGGAAGTGCATTACTCAACTTAATAACGCCATGCAATAGACTACGACTGGCAGAGCGCATATAAGACACATCAATATTGTCCCAACGCACAAAGGGGTGCTTACTTAAAATCGCATTGCCATGATGCCCCGCTTCGTAAATTGCATTCTTTCCATAGGCATGGTGCGGCCATACCTCATCCGCCAGAAATTCAAATTGCGACTCCTCAGGCCAGTTGTGATATTTCTTGGATTTTAAAAAATGCTCACCCTGAATTTCCTGCAAGAACACAACGTCCGCATTAACAGAGCGCAATAAAGACTTCATTTGATGCAACACAAAACGCCGATTACCGACACTAAAACCCTTATGAATATTATATGTAAGTATTTTTATGCGCGGTGACTCAGTGTCCATAATTAACCTTAGTGATGCAAACAGTTCAAACGCAATTCGGCATCGAGCTTTTCTGCCGCTAGATGAGTAGAGGAAATCATTTCTAAAACATTATTTATATGCGGATCTATATCGAGAATTTCACTTTCATGCTCGGTCATATTAATTGAAAGCCAGGCGTTCTCAGTATTTATAATTGCCTTTATTCTATCAAGCTTAGTCTCGCGCCTTAAAGTAGTTAACCAGCTAATTAAATTTTCCTGATTAAATACAATAGATGCATTCAATTGCCAACTAATACTATTATAGCCATCGGCATGACCTTCAATTATCTGCCATGTAGCGTCGACAGGCTTTACTAAATTTTCACTATGTGAGTGCATTTTATGCGCGGTTGAAAAATCAACTTTACGTTGCTGGTCATGCTCTATATCTAACCAGGAAATATTTATTCTGGCTTGCTGCAACATTTCGATATGCGCTTTAGGCTGATCAAGCCCACTTACAAATTGATAAAAAACGTCTCGATCTTTCTCGGTATATTGATCCACCTTATTTGCAACTAATACATCAGCCATTGCAATCTGACTCATAAAAGTCTCATGCTGCAAATAACGAGGTTTAGATAGATTGCGCGCATCGAGTAAATTAATAACCGCTTTAAGATCTAAAACAGATTCATAAAACTCACCACTCAATGTATCAATTAATTTTTTTGGATGACCTAAGCCTGTTGGTTCGATGATAATACGATTCGGCTTATGCTGCTTTATAATCTGGTTTAGTCCAACACTGAAAGATTGACTAGCAACACAGCACAAACAGCCACCGGGAATTTCTTTTACCGCAACACCATCGTTCTGCAATAACTTTCCATCTACTCCAATCTGGCCAAATTCATTGACCACTATGGCCCATGAATCAGCTTGAGGTTTATGTTTAATTAAATGCTGTATAGCCGTGGTTTTACCTGCGCCTAAAAAACCGCTGATTATATTAGTGGGAATATTTTTGAACGAGGCCATTTATACTCGACAGGTTAATGCATAATATCCACTTGAATTCCCTGCTCACGCAACTGATGAGCTCGAGCATCAATATAGCGCTGGAAATTAGGCTGCTTTTTATAAGCCTCACTGGAAACATAGTCCATTACAGATTGAATATGGAATGCCCTTAGATAAGCATCACTTCTAAAAACTTCTTTTCCCTGCAAGTCAAAATACACCAGGCTAGGCGCGTATTGAATATCCAATTCTTTTGCCCAATCTTTTATTGTCGACTGTTTTCCATCAGGACGCATTACTTTTTCTTCTGACCACATATCCACCACAGCTACATCAAACTTTTCCAGTTGCTGCCTGGATTCTTTCTCAGTCAAAACTTCATTATGCAACTCATCACATTCTTTGCATTGTTTTTGCTCAAACATAACTAAGCGATATTTATTAGACGGCACCGAAAAATCATATGGCGAATGCATGGTTTCCAGTTGCTTGTGTATTTTACCTTTGGTTTTAGCCGGAGTAACCGTAGATAGATATGATCTGAAACTTTGTTTTTCATCCTGGTGTAATAAAACGTAATCTAGTGCCGCGTTAAATTTTTCTGGATGATAATAACCATTGGTTCTTAGTACTGCCTTACCCTGTTCATTAAAAAAAATAAGTGTTGGCGTATACATCACTTTCAGGCTTGCAGCGAAATCTTTTTCTACGCTGGTTTTTCCGCCAAAACTAACCTCACGATCACCCCATATATTTAGGGATACCACATCAAAATTAGTTTTGGTTTTTTCGGCGATGTCGCGCTGCCCAAAATTATCCTGTAATAATTTTTTGCAATATGGACAACCATCCTGATAGAAGAAAATCATCAGGCGCTTACCTGATTCTTTGGCCTCTGCAATATCATCTTCTAAATCCAGAAATGATTTTTTAAACCATTGCGGCTGTTCTTCATAGCCAGGGTTAACCATGCCAGCCTCAAGGCTAGATTCTGTTTTAGCCAGCGCCGACTGAGCAACTAGCACGCATAATAAAAAACAAAACTTAACGATGTTTTCCATTGTTTACCTTCCTTCCACCCGTAGAAACTGAAGTACGTGAACCAGAGCGACCACCCGATGAAGCCGAAGTACGCGAACCAGGCTTACCACCGTTAGAAGACGAGCCACGTGGGCCAGGACGACCACGCGATGCCGGTGCTTTATGCTTAGTCATTCTGTAGTCTTTTTTAATCGGCTTACCTGATCTCAAATTTTTAGCATATTCAATACCCGCCAGTTCGGCCAATTCTCGAATATCTGCGGGATCAAGCTCAATGGTTTGCCCTGGGCGCTGATTTTTGGTCATTATTACCGAGCCATAACGCACTCGCATTAAACGACTGACCTTAAGATCTACCGCTTCCCACAAGCGACGCACCTCACGGTTACGCCCTTCCATTAATACAACATGATACCAATGATTAATGCTCGATCTATTGGTGCGTTCCTCTTCAACAAACGACCTTTCAACTATCTCGTCAAACCGAGCTGGACCATCTTCCAGTTCAACGCCGTTAGTCAATTTGTCCAACTGTTCTTTAGAGGCTTTACCCATCACCCGCACCGCATATTCACGCTGCATTTGAGCCGAGGGATGCATTAGCTTATTCGCCAGGTCGCCACTGTCGGTTAGTAAAATCAAACCCGAGGTATTGATATCTAGTCGACCCACAGCCACCCAGCGACTGTGCTTTAAACCAGGCAGCGTGTCGAATATCGTCGGGCGCCCTTCAGGGTCACTTCTAGAACACACCTCGCCTTCAGGCTTATGATAGGCAAGCACCCTGGGCAGGGTCTGCTCGGCATCACGGATAATTATTTTGCGCCCGCCATGCATTACCACATCGCCCACGTCTACCTGCTGGCCAGGCTCAACGATATTACCATTTAGGCTAATTAAGCCTTCTTTTATCCAGGCTTCAATTTGACGACGAGAACCTAGTCCTTGCCGTGCCAATACTTTTTGTATACGTTCTTTACTCATACAGAATAACTTAGTTATGGATCGTTCAAATGAAAATATATTTAACTGCTATTGTACTACTTTCTCTCGGCCAATACGCTGTTGCTGACACGACTTTAGAATTTAAAAATCTGCATAATCCCGGCAAACAAAACAGTATTACTTACCAGATCAAAGACCAAAAACTACGTTTTACTGAATCCGGCTCAATAAGAGTGAACCTGTTTGATAGCAATGCACAGCAATTTACTACTTTTGACCCCAATACCCAAAAAGCAGAAATGTTTAATAATGAGATTTTAGACACTCGCGTCGCCCAGTTTAATCAAAAGCGCCTGGTTAAACTTTCACGCGTAGAAAAAGAGCTGGAAAAGAAGCTTAAAAGCATGTCAAAAAAGGAGCAGGAAGTGGGTGAGGCCATAGTGAACCAGCTAAAGTTCCCGGAATTTTACGGTGAGCATACCTTGCTGAGGATTAACGCACTGGAGGGCAGTAAGAAAATAGGCGACCTTGATTGCCAAATTTTCCAGCTTATTAAAAAGAAACAACGCCTCAAAGAATATTGCTTAGCAAAACCTGCATCATTAGAGATGAGCAGCGATGATTACCAAACCCTGCGAAGCTTTTATGCCTTTGATTACAACATGCTCACGCGACTCATGCTTGCTATGGGAAAGAGCAACTTTGAACTGATTGATTTTGAGAAAGAAAAGATGCACGGCGTGGTAATAGAGGTTATTAGCTACAAGGGAGATAGCATCTCACAACATCAAATACTGACGTCTTTTAATATCGATGCTCTAAACAAAGATATTTTTGTGCCTTCAGCTCTCAAAAGCACCGATTAAAGCGTAATCAGTACTTGTTTACCGATAACTCAAAACAGCTTATAACTTACGCGCATTTACTGACGACAAAAAATAACATATGGTGCCTGTCACCCTAAATACCCACTATATCTAGTAGATATAGCTCACAAAACCAGATAAGCGGCGTAGATTTTATAAGCAGCCAGTTCTAAACTGAAATCAGTTGGTGTTTTTTATACACCCGTTACCGAAATCTAATGCATAGAGATGGGGCATGTATGACTACTGAATACTCTGAAAAACGCAATTTCTTTCGCATGAACATTGAGTGCAATGCTGAGTACACGGTTAATGGCTCAGGCAATAAGAAATTAGGCGCTGTTAGTGACCTGTGTGGTGATGGAATCTCCATTATTGCCGATGAACCCGTTGAACCCGGTACTGAAGTACGTATATCTATCCAACCTGAAAATGGGGTTACTCCGCCACTGGACGTTATTATGGAAGTTTTACGCTGCGAGCAACAAGATCAGGAAAATTACCTGCTAGCTGGCAACATAAGCAAGAAGTAAAAACTAAGAAAATTTTCACCTGAGTAATGAAAACCTACAACATACCCTCACTGGCTGTAACTCAGCCAGGATAGCGCTTTACTCCCCGATAAAAAGCTCCCCACTACTCAATACAGTATTACTTAAAAACGTTTTCCAACAAAAACACTGAACGTAACAAACTGGGGCACCCTAGGCAAACTGATTAATTTGTGTTTCTTTTGATTGAGCTTTGACCACTGGTGATTTAGCCGTTTCCATAAACGCATTAATTGCTGCCGTTGGCTGAGACAGGGGCTTAGCCCCTAAACCTGGCTCAAGTGAAACCGATACATCATTTGCAATAGACGATGAATCACTATTAGATGCTGCTTTATTAGATGCTGCTTTATCCGTTGCCTCTTCATTATTTTGCTCTGCCGCCAGTGCTTTTTTCTGCTCCTCCAACTGAGCCTCCTCTCGACGCAACGTAGCAATATCAATGCGCGCCTTACTGGCTAGCTGATTCGCGCTTGATGCCACTCTTAAATCCTGAGACGATGGGTCTGCCGGGGCTAATGCGGCACGACGAATCTGTTCAGATTTTTTTAATGTTGCTTCGGGGTTATTGGCCACCGGCGAGACATCTAATTGAACCTCACCACCAATTGCATAAGAAAGACCATCCGGTCCTTTTTGATAAGTAAAGCTGGGCCCACTTACAACCAAATTGCCACCCGCAGATGCGTGGGCTGATTCATGAGATCTGACTTCACGATCACGCGACCGCAACAGGCCTAGCATACGCTGTTCTGCCTGAATTTGAGCCTGTTCGGCTACTTTCTGTTTAGCAGAATCAGTTTCTTCAGAGGGTACAACAGATGATGGGGCAGACGGCCGCGCAGTATCGGCAACGCGTTTAGGGGTGCTAGTGCCCAGCGGGTTGCTGGCTTGTATTGTTTGTGAGCTATTGAGAATCATAAAGCACTTTTCAGTTTAAGAGCACTTAGAATCTGCGGAGAGCTACTGCTGTGATTACCTTTAGGCGCGCAAGTCAATAATCGAGCCGAGCACTTCATCGACGGCTGATACGACTTTAGCAGATGCCTGCACCTGCATCTTATTTTGTTCCAGGCCCACAAGTGAACCAGCCAGGCTCGTATCCTTTCCCGCTTTATTCAATTGATCAGCGCTAGCGATTTCTGAGGCATTCTTACGCATGCCATCCAAACCACGCTGGATACCCTGTACCGCTTCACTTTGAACTGACAAAACGCCCATAACCTACTCCAGACAGAAAAACACATAGTTATTTAATAACATAAGTATTCACTTATTTCAATTTGGCCAGCTTAAGCGGTATAGCTTTACGACAGTCGGTATAAACAACACTTATTCGGCAATAGGTGTATTTTTAGTTTCAGCGGATTCTGCTGAAACTAAAGATGATTCGGCTTCATTCTCTGATTTTTCTACATTTGCACTGTCTTCAGTGACAGCCTCGTCCACTAGCTCATCATCTTCTAGCTCATCTTTCGCTATATATGAGTCATCATCACCTGTAGCCTCCAATGATGATTCATCATCTAAGGGCTCATTTTTTTCCTCTTCCATAACCTCTTCGGCAGCGTTAACTTGTGCTTCCTGCCCATCTTCAGCCACTAGCTCAGGCCCACTCTCTGCGGGCACTTCCTGCTCCAGCGCCAGTTCAGGATTTAATTTATCCAGATCCTTAAGATCAGCCAGGCTCGGCAGCTCATCCAGGCTTTGCAGATTAAAGTAATCTAAAAACTCACGCGTTGTGCCATACATAGATGGCCTACCAGGCACATCTTTATGCCCCAGCACCCTTACCCATTCACGCTCAGAGAGTGTTTTTACAATATGGCTACTCACACTCACACCCCGAATTTCTTCTATTTCACCACGTGTAATGGGCTGCCTGTACGCAATAAGCACTAGCGTCTCCAACAGCGCTCTTGAGTAGCGTGGGGCTTTTTCTTCCCACATGCGCGAAACCCAGTTAGCGCACTCCGTAACCACCTGCATACGATAGCCGCTAGCAACTTCCTTTAACTCAACGCCTCGACCTCGATAATCTTCCTGCAATGTATTCAGCGCCTGTAAAATCAAGTCGCTACTGGGCCGCTGCTCTTCATCTGTCTCAAAAATTGCTTCTAATTTGCGCATATCCATCGGCTGATCTGCTGTCAGCAACACGGCTTCTAAAATATTTTTTAACTGAGCTAGTTCCATAATTAATCGTCTATTTCTTCGTCAAATTCTGCTACGGCCTGTGCCGCGCTCGCCGCTTTCACATAAATGGGTGCAAAGGCCTCAGCCTGTACCAGATCAATCATTGCGCCTTTTAATAATTCAAGAATCGCCATAAAGGTAACTACAACACCACGGCGCCCTTCTGCAAAATTAAACAGGCTGGTTAAATCTGCAAAACCTTCGGCACTGACAGCCGATAATATATTGGCCATCTTCTCACGTATTGATAAGGTTTCACGCTGAATCAGGTGATGGGTATTAATTTCAGCACGGTTTAAAATGTCTTTAAACGCCGCTAATAATTCAGTTAAATCAACTTCCGCTTCTGGGCGCGTTAACTCAAGCGCCGGTGGCTCGGCCCTGGCAATAAAACTATCGCGCTCCTGGCGTGGTAACTCATCCAAATCTTCCGCCGCTTTCTTGAAGCGCTCGTACTCCTGCAAACGACGAACCAGCTCTGCGCGAGGATCATCTTCCTCATCCAACGACTCAGGGCGAGGCAATAACATACGAGATTTAATTTCCGCCAGCATCGCCGCCATTAACAAATACTCGGCAGCCAGCTCAAGGCGCATTGACTCCATCAGATCAATGTAGGTCATATATTGTTTGGTGATATTCGCAATAGGAATATCCAATATATCCAGATTCTGTCGTTTAATAAGGTATAGCAATAAATCCAGTGGGCCTTCAAATGCCTCTAAAAACACTTCCAGTGCATCTGGCGGAATATAAAGGTCTTCTGGAAACAGCGCTAACGGTTCGCCCTGAATCACCGCAAATGGCATTTCAGCTTGCGCTGGCGGCTCTTTAACGGCTTCGTTTTCAGCAATGTTATCAACGGGTTGATTCATAGTTTTATTGGTTCAGTTAGCGTCTTAGGTTAATACCCAAGCTAGCGACTTAGTCCCATCACTTTGCGAACTTCATCTAATGTATCACGGGCAACATCTCTAGCCGCTTCACAGCCTTCATCTATAATCGCCTGTACTGCTGATGGGTCTTCAGTGTAATCTTTTGCACGTTCGCGCAATGGTTTTAACTCTGCAATAACCGCATCTATCACCGGCTGCTTACAATCTACACAACCAATACCTGCGGTAGTACAGCCTTCCTGCACCCATGCTTTTATATCATCATCTGAATACACTTCATGCAACTGCCATACAGGGCAACGCGATGGATCACCCGGGTCTGTGCGGCGTACCCGGTTAGTATCCGTTGGCATGGTACGCAGCTTCTTTGTCACATCATCGGGGTCTTCACGCAATGAAATGGTATTGCGGTATGACTTGGACATTTTACGGCCATCTAAACCGGGCATTTTAGAGGCCGGTGTTAACAAGGCCTGCGGCTCAGGTAAAATGATTTTCCCAGAGCCTTCCAGGTAACCAAATAAGCGTTCACGGTCACCCAATGAAATATTCTGTTGCGCTTCAAGCAATGCCTGCGCTACATCCAGGGCCTGCTGATCACCCTGTTCTGTGTAACGCTTACGCAGATCATGATAAAGCCTGGCGTCTTTCTTACCCATTTTTTTAATGGCTAATTCGGCCTTTTCTTCAAAACCGGGTTCACGGCCATAAATATGATTGAATCGACGCGCCACTTCACGGGTTAACTCAACGTGTGCCACCTGATCTTCACCCACAGGCACCTGGCCTGCTTTGTAAACCAGGATATCCGCTGACTGCAATAATGGATAACCGAGGAAACCGTAGGTGGCCAAATCTTTTTCTTTTAGTTCTGCCTGCTGATCTTTATAGGTAGGCACTCGCTCTAACCAGCCTAGCGGGGTGATCATCGATAGCAGTAAATGGAGCTCTGCATGTTCCGGTATGCGAGATTGTACAAATATTTTTGCTGAACCCGGGCTTACACCGGCGGCTAACCAGTCAATCACCATGTCTTGCGTGCTTTCAGCGATGATGCGTGGGTCTTCATAGTGAGTGGTCAGCGCATGCCAATCCGCCACAAAAAAGAAGCACTCGTATTCGTGCTGCAAATTAACCCAGTTCTTTAAAACCCCATGATAATGGCCTAAATGCAATAAGCCAGTCGGTCGCATACCTGATAAAACACGCTGATGTTGCGCTGGAACAGAACTCAAAATAACTCCTTAGCCTAACCCGAAAAATGCATATAAATTTGCCTGCACCGCCTGAACGGCGGGCATGAGTATTTTACCTAGAAATCCACTGGCTAACAGGAAAATAACCACCCACATGCCAATCATTTCAAATCGCGCAAACAGGACAGCCGCCTTAAAGGGCAAAATCCCCGTTACAATGCGCCCACCATCCAGGGGGGGCACCGGCAACAAGTTAAGCACCATGAGTACAAGATTAATCACCACGCCCACCTCGGCCATGGTTTTTAGCGGCACGGTGAAACTGCCATGCGGCAAACCCTTCAACGCAACCACTAAAGCCAGAGTCCAGAAAATCGCCATCAAAAAGTTCGATAGCGGCCCTGCCAGTGCAACCAGCGCCATATCCTTTTGCGGGTGCTGGAAATTTCTCACATCAACCGGTACTGGCTTGGCCCAGCCGAAAGGGAAACCCACGACCAGTATCATTATTAAAGGCACCGCCACTGTGCCTATGGGGTCAATATGTTTTAATGGATTGGCGGTTAATCGGCCTAATCGCTTAGCCGTTGGGTCGCCCAGTAAGTGAGCCACCCAACCGTGGGCCGCCTCGTGCAAACTGACCGCCAATAAAATAGGAATGGCATAGAGAATAATTTGGTTAATAAGCGACATATATTATATAGCCCCAGCCCTAATCCAGGCCATGCTCAGTACCTTTGCCCCGACGCACTAAGGTAGGCCCATCCACCATGTTTATAACGGTAGTCGCTTCATAGCCACAATTGCCACCATCAATGATTAAATCCACCTCGTGTTCAAGTGCATCACGAATTTCATTTGCATCGGTTTCCGGCATGTCGTTACCGGGCATAATTAAGGTAGAGCTCATAATGGGCTGCCCTAGCTCACTTAACAAGGCTTGCACAATGGGATCATCCACCACACGAATGCCAATCATCCGCCGTTTAGGGTGCATCAAGCGTCGCGGCACCTCATGCGTGGCTTTTAGCAAAAAGGTATACGGCCCGGGTGTTAGTGATTTGAGCATCCTATAATCACCATTATCCACCCTGGCATAGGTGGCTATTTCAGATAAATCACTGCATACCAGGGTAAAGTGATGTTTATCATCCACCTGGCGAATACGGCGGATTCGCTCCATCGCAGACTTATCGCCCAGGTGGCAACCTATCGCATAACTGGAATCCGTGGGATAAACCACGACTCCGCCGTTATGAATAATATCCACCGCCTGATGGATAAGGCGCTTTTGTGGGTTTTCTGGGTGTATTTCGAAAAACTGGCTCATAGCCGAGCTATTTTGACGTAAAGTGCCGACCAGGCAAAGTAAAACCTTGATTTACTTTAAGTAATTGGTTAAAAAATGAACAATACACGAAGTAAAGTGTCATATTCAGAACATGAGTTTCATGCTAACCTCATCGCTGATTTTCATTTATGTAAAATTAATGTAGTGCTATTACTAAATACTTTCTTATAAACCATTGTTGATAACCAAACCCTATGAAGATATTTTACGACCTACTCCCCGTTATTTTATTTTTTGTTGGCTACCATAACGCCAGCACGATTGCCGAAAATACCCCCGTTGGCTCATGGATAGACCCCAGCCAGCCCGAAGTGATTGCCGCCACTATCATTGCAACCGGCATCGCCATAGTCGCCAGTTTTATTCAGGTGGGTGGCTTCTGGCTCAAACACAGACGTTTTGAGCGCATGCATATATTCTCCCTTGTTTTAATTTCTGGCCTGGGCGGTATCACCATCGCGTTTGGCGACCCTGCTTTCATTCAATGGAAGCCCACCGTGCTGAACTGGGTATTTGCCGGGGCATTTTTAGCTAGCCAGTTTGTCGGTGAAAAAAATATGGTGCAGCGCATGATGGGCGCACAAATTAGCCTGGCTGATAATATCTGGCTAAAACTTAATCTTTCATGGGTCATGTTCTTTATTGCCAGCGGCTTTGCTAATTTATATGTCGCTTTTTACTATGCAACTGAACTTGATGAAAAAACCCGCATGGATTTCTGGGTAGACTTTAAATTATTTGGCCTGATGGGTATGACATTGGTTTTTGTTGTTGCACAAGCGTTTTACTTAACTCGCCATATGCAAGAACCCAGCGAAATAACAGAACAAGCAAGCGGTAATGAATAATCATGCTTTACGCCATCATTTCACAAGACGTAGACAACAGCCTGCAGGCTCGCCTTAAAGCCCGCCCCGATCACCTGGCAAGGCTTGAAATATTGCAAAACGAAGGCCGCCTGGTACTCGCCGGTCCACACCCCGCTATTGACAGCAACGACCCTGGCGAAGCGGGGTTTACAGGTAGCTTAGTGGTCGCTGAATTTGCCTCATTAGATGCCGCACAAAGCTGGGCAGATGCAGACCCCTATATAGCCGCCGGTGTTTACCAGCAGGTGACTGTAAAACCCTTTAAGCAGGTTTTTCCTAATTAATTCATTCATTTCAGTGTAAAAATTCCGCTTACTGCCGATAGGTAACCCGTATAAGCCAGCTTGCCAGATAGCCATCTGGCAACTATATACTTGCGATACAAATTACAAAAAATATACAGGCAACTAAATGAAACCCAGCATTCTACGCAATATACTTTTCGCATTTTTAGGTTTTGGCATATCAATGGGAATCATCTTCCCTTTCTATGCCAGCTTCTTCGTAGAATACAAAGAGGGTTTATATATCTGGTTTGCTATAGGTTGTTTAGTCGCCGGTACGGTTATCGGCATCTTTAATTACTATCTATTAAACCTTCTTTTAATCTCTAAACTCAAGCGCATTGCTTTGGTGTCTACCGCCATCAGTAACCATGACCTATCAGCCAGTTGTGTAATAGAAAGCCACGACGTTATAGGTGACATTATTAACAGCTTTAACAAGATGAGCGACACTCTGCGCAATGTAGTCGGCGAGTTAAAACAAAGCAGTGAACAAATGCTAAACGGGATTAATCACATTTGCGTGGTCGCCGATGCCACCAGCAATGGTGTACAAAACCAGCACACACAAACTCAAAATGTAGAGATGGCCATACAGCGAATGACACAGACAGCGCAAGACGTTTCCAGTAAAGCCGCACAGGCCGCCGAAGCCGCGGCCATTGCAAAGGAAGAATCAGAAAAAGGCAAAAGAGTAGTTGGAGAAACCATAAGTTCAATTCAAACCCTGGCCAGTGCCGTGGAAAATGCCTCAAGCTCTATTAATCGTGTAGAACAGGAAAGCCTCAATATCGGCGGTGTATTAGATGTAATTCAGGGGATCTCCGAACAAACCAACTTACTCGCATTAAACGCCGCTATAGAAGCCGCCCGTGCAGGTGAACAGGGCCGTGGCTTTGCCGTGGTAGCAGATGAAGTAAGAACGCTGGCACAACGCACACAAGAATCGACAAAAGAGATTCAGGCCATGATTGAAACCCTGCAATCCGTATCCAGAGAAACGGTGGCCACCATGGAACAGGGCCAGTCTCAAGCGAATGACAGCGTTAGCAACGCCACAGAAGCAGGCCAGTCACTGGAACAAATCACCCAGGCGGTTCAGTCAATAACAGAAATGAACACGCTCATTAACGACCAGGCAGGCTCGCAATCAGGTGTCGCTGTAGAAATAAACCAAAATATGTCGGCTATCAGCGCCATTGCCAGCGAAAGTAAAGATGGTGCTGAGCGCACTAACCAGGAAAGCCAGGTGTTAGCAGACCTGGCCAGCAAATTACAACAGCTGGTGTCCAAGTTTCGGCTTTAATTGCCGAGGCCTGGCTAAAACTAGTTGCCCTGAAACTAAAAATCATTAGAATAGCCGCAGCTTACATCAATGCCGGAGTGGTGGAATTGGTAGACACGTCGGATTCAAAATACAAGCAGCTTTAGCCGTATTTTTTTGGATAAGCATTTGTTTACTAAGACATTATTCGGTAAGATTGAAACAGAAATATCAAAGTATACTCCAGTATACTGACTACAGACATTACTACGCCGGTGTGATGGAATTGGTAGACATGAGGGATTCAAAATCCCTTGCCAGCAATGGCGTGGCGGTTCAAGTCCGCCCACCGGTACCAAATTTAAGGAAGCCAGCTTTTTAACTGGTTTTTTTATGCATGAAATTTGACTGTGACACATGTGTCAGATTCCAAGAAATCTTCTAGAGCTAGCTCTCAATATGATAATTATCCTTAATGCTTATGTGTCAACATAAGGTGTATAGGTAAACTCTTCAAAGTTAACCTCATACCGATTAATTCCTTTATGAGTCTTATAGAATTTTATATCTGGATTCTGACCTAAAAGAATAAGACAGACAATTTCAAGATCTGCATGCTCCACATTAGTTCCAAAATATACTGCTTTGAGTGACTTGATTTCATACCCAAACAAGGTGCCTACCTCTTTATGAAACACTCTCCATTCTTTTTCATATTTCCAGTATATTTTGTCAGAAGCGGCTTCAACGTCTCTTCCGTTAATGATATTTCTCTGGAATCCATCAATAACTTTACAATACTTACTGATGGAAACTCATTTGAATAATTGACATTAAAAGCCCTATTAAATGGCTCATAAGATGTATCAAATTCTAAACACATTCCCTTATGCCCATTAGCATAATGAGACCACATTAGTATTTCTGTATTACTTTCAGTAAAGCAACTACATCCTAAATCATTTAAATACATACTTTCTAAATCACTAAGTGGCTTATGCATCCCTCTTTCAACTTGCTCTCTAAATCCACTTGGTAATTCTTCATATGATTTGGCAATTTCACCGCCTGCCTTTTCTTCTTTAACATAATGATTATGAATCTCAACCAAATCATCATTAGAAAGAGTGAATACAGTTTCCTGTATAGAGCTATCAAACGGGTCATTAAATGCAGATGGACTATTAAAATAGATCTTGACATTTTTTAAATTCCTCAAGCTGCACTCATTAATTGTTTCAAACTTGAATAAAGAATCTGGCCGTCCCATTTAATTCCCTAGCTAATTTACATTTATATTAATAAGACTTTGAACAAGCGATTTAACTTCTATGTTTTATAAAAAATATATAAAGCTTAGTTCTATCTACATTATTTTCTAAACAAAATAACCTCGACTTCCAGAACAATCCCAGCCGTGTTCATTTTTATGCTTATTCAATTTTGTATCGTACATATCCTTCCTTGGAAAAGTCTTCTGACATACTGGACATGATATTTTGTACGGATAACTACCCGAAGATCTATTTCTTATTGTGGGCCTAGACATAGATCTTGTCATATTAGTCGTAGATGATCTTATAGGCGGCATAGAAACAGATCCAGTCGCACTAATTTCTACTGGATATTTTTCCGTATAAGGCAGATTAGTTATTTCTACAGATTGAATTTTTGATATCGAATAGGCCTTTGGATGCCCTGCATCACGTTCATAACCATAAAACAACCTGTTCCCTGTTTTTGTATTAACCCTAAAAGATAACGGCTCTACTATTCGTGACTTATTACTATATATTAAATTAATACAAACTCTATTTGCAGCAGCAAATTGTATTTTATTCAGGCCTGAAGCATCATCTCTAATGTACTCATTCCTGCTTACTTGAAAAACGTCGCCCGAAATAATATTCGCAGGAACAAGATTTTCAACTTCTAACTGACCATCCAACCAATCAAAAAATGGCTTTAAATCGGCCCAAAACGAACTCATTGGCGGTAATGATGGAAGCTGGTGTGCCAACATATTATCCCATTGAGGCTCTAATTCATCTAACTTCTCATGATTCTCAATAAAATCAAATGTTGGTACATCCATTTCTTTGAATGCGCACTTTTGAGTCAATACGTTATAAACTAGTTGTGGATTTTCTATTATTTCTCTATTTCTAAAGAAGTGAATTACATCATATAAGTCTCTGGGCCTAATCCTTTGCGCCAATGCTCTTATTTTTTCTGCAACAACTTCTTCAAAAGCATAACAGTTCGCATAAATCCCACCTTCTGGCTCATCTGTATATGGATGCTCTACTTTTCTACTAACTGTATCTAAAACAAGAATCTCATCTGTTGTTAAATCAAGCTTAATAGTTGCAACGCCATTCTTTCTATTTAACGGCCCATTATAGTGAATTTTTCCTTGAGCAGAATAATTTCCATTACCTTTATCTATGATTTTAAATTTAAATTTATCTGGAAAGAATTCAATACCAGTACTTTCATTCAGCGAACCAGCAATATCCGTAAAAACAGCTATAAGTCCTTCTGCATTTAATTGACCATTATCTTTTAATGTATAATCTAAATCTTCTGAAAACCTGAATGTTTCAAAAAAACATTTTTTTAAGCTTGTACCACCTTTAAAAGCCCATGAATTAGTGGCTTTATTACCTGCTATTCCATGCAACATCCAACCAAGAACATAATCTTTCTCAACAGTATCTGGACTTAAACTTAAGTTTTTTGAAACAGTTAGAATTTCATTTTTTTCTATCATATTCTTTCTTCCATGAAGCTGGAACTTTCAACTTCCATTTATCAATAATAAAATTGCTTTTCACTATAGGATCAAAGCATGAATAACCGGATGATATATTATTTTTTATATTCATAAGCTCTTCAGGAACCTTACTAAATTTAGCGTCGATCATAAAACCTAATCTTTTTAGAATGGTTTTATTATTCATTCTATCCGCATAATTTATCAATTTCCCATAATCACAATCTTTTGTTTCTATATACTCATTAAATATATCGTAGACAACTGTCATACCACCAACTAATTTTGGATCATCTAAAATATCGACAATAGTTTTTGTTGGATCACTTACTTTAACTTTTTTACTTCCATACCAAATAGTCTTAGTTCCAAATATTTTATCCTCTTTTATAGTTTTTATTTTAAATTTTATTGATCCATAAACAGGGTTTCGTTCTTTTAACTTCTTCGCTGAAAAATAATAAACTGTTTCAATTATTTGTTCAGATAGATCCCAATACTTTATTGCACTAAAGCCACCAATATAACCAGGGTGGTAAATTGACTCTGCAATTAAATAGGGATCTTCCAAAATCACATTACTGTTGGTGGAGTCAATCGGCACAGATATATAAACACCCCTTTTCACTCTATATAGCCATCCATTTTTACACCACCGAGATAGTATTCTGCTAGCTTCTTTTGTTGATAAACCTAATGTTTCAGATACGGTACCTGAAGTAATTACACTAGGACTACTTTCAAGTACTCTGCTTAATCTAGTCCGCCCTTTTTTACCTATGCCAGCCAAACCGCCCATAACAACCTCTATAGAATGCGCTACATACGCCATATAGTGGCATAAAATGAATATTTTATATAGACAATAATCGATATACTATGATTTTCTCTTTAATTAACCCTGTTTTGATAAAGTTTGATCAAATTATTATAAATACCGATTAAAGATGGACCTCACTCAAATCATACTTATTCATCAGCTCTGATATCTTCAAGCCAGACCCACACTCCGCTTTCATAGCATCTATCTGATCGTCAGTTAATTTAGCTTTACGACCAAACTTCACACCCTCACTGATATCTCATTTTTTAAGAATGTTTACAAATTACATTTTCTAAACATTGTCATATATTTCAACAACTTACAGAAATCCTTTCCTTAACTTCCCATACAAAACCTGTTTAAACCAGCTAAATACAGCAATTTGTAAACATTTAAGCCTTAGCTGCCCACTGGCAGCTAAAAACGGACGTTAAAGAGTAAAATAAACGACTAAGCCCCATGCTCAGGGCAATTTCACACGACTATGTCAAATATGCCATAAAAAATACTGATTGGTGTTAGGGGCTAACGTTGTCTAAACTCGCTCAATATGGCAAATATGACATATTCATAAATAAGGTAATGCATTAGGAAACGGAGACAAGCAGTTAGTTTGGGTCGGTGACTCACTCGAAAAACTAAAGGGATTCCCTGAAGAAGTCAAAGATTCTGTAGGCTTTGCTTTAAGGTATGCCCAGTCAGGTGAAATGCATCCAGACGCAAAACCTTTAAATAAAGGAAAAGAAACACCAAAGCCTGATATTGATTTAATCGAAAGCAGATACAAAAAAGCGAAAGAAATACATGATGAGTTAGAAGCGAATAATTCTAGCTTCATTAATAAAAGGTATCTTAAAAAATACCTGGATAAATTAAGACGATAAGAGATTAATATTATGTCAAATTTAAATTATACAGTCAGTAACGATAATGTTTATGACGACATCGGCCTTAATGATTCTGTTGAAATGAAAATGAAAGCACAAGCTGTCATGATTTTATCAAAAGCTATTGCAGCTAGCGGTATGACACAAGCAGAAGCCGCTGCCGCGCTAGGCATTGACCAACCCAAAATATCTAAAATACTACGCGGCCAATTTCGCAGCCTATCACTAGACAAAATATTCAGTTATCTGACTGCGCTTGATAAAGATATAAATATCACTGTTTCTGAAAAATCAGAAGATATAGCTCAAACACATATACATTTTGCATAAGTTATTACTCTTTTGATGATGCCCATTTATTTTAGAACTTATATGCAAGTACCTAGTGCTCATTTTCGAGTAATGTAGCAACGTGTCTGTTTAAGATATAATCAGCCATACAATTTAAATTGAGAGTATAAATAATTCTGTGTAACTGCCAGAGTTACCAGAGTTAAATGTAATCAGTTAAACACTCCTCAAGTTCAATCATAAACCTATTCAGTGCAGGCTTCCAGTTTCTGATGGGTAATATCCATTTTTTGGATGCTGGTTGTGTTGCCAAATAAACAGCTTTTTTAGCTGAGCCATCCGTCGGAAAGAATTTACGTTTTTTTATCGCCTTGCGAATAACGCTGTTCAGCGATTCGATAGCATTCGTTGTGTAGATTGCTTTTCGTATATCGAATGGGTAGTTAAACAACGTGCTCAGGTTCTGCCAGTGAGCACGCTAAACGAAACACCGCACGGCTCTTTATATGCCTGATAAACATTCCTAATGCATGCCGCTAAATAAAAATCATTGGACAACTTAAGCCGATAATCATTAAGATAGAATAGATAGCCACTATAACGACCTGGTTCACGTGAGACAGCATAGGCAATAGGCTGCGCCCTGGCAGCCTATACTAGAAGACAGGTTGCTGCTAAGTACAAGGTGCACGCTATGAAAACGATTATATTTCTGCTTTTTACTTTTTTCCCCGGCCTGTTAATAGCGGAAGATTCAGCTCGCTATATTGAACCAGCTTATAATGAACCTAAGGTAGTTTACGATTTTTATCTTGATCACCCTGCCAAAATGGGCACAGCACTTTATTGGGTACGCTCACTCATTAATCCGCTAACTGAATCACCCTATGACTACGCACCGGAATTGATGCAAATTAAAGTGGTTATTCATGGCACTGAAATTGTTACCGTTGCAAAAAAGAACTATACGAAATATCGTGAAGTTGTAGAGCGTATGCGTTATTACGCATCACTGGGTGTAGAGTTTAAGGTTTGTAATTTAGCCGCAACAGATTACGCATATCAGGTCAAAGACTTTTACGAATTTATTGATGTAGTACCGTCTGCTTTTACTGAACTGGTTCACTGGCAACAACAGGGGTTTGCTTTAATTACACCCAAGGTTTATTTGCGGACTCAGAGCATAAATGAAATTCGCTAAAATACGCCATAGCCGTTAGATACCACCATCAAAGGTATTCGGGGCACCTCTGATCAAGTCTATGATGTTTCTGGCTTACAGGGGTACCCTATACTAGCTATGCTTAATCTTTAAGATTGGCTACAACTTGCAGCTCACAATATAAAAGATTAATTATCTCGATATTTCTGCATCACGATAATGTGGATCCGTCCAGCATTTGGGTAATTTTTCACCGGATAAAAAAGCCAGGTCGTGTTTCTTAAAGTTATTGGGATCTTGAACTTCTTCACCTTCCTGATATCTACCGACGACTTCGTCATGATTCAAATCGATTAAATCCATATAATTTACAACTTCAACCATATGTCCACTAGACACTTGTTTTAATAACATGACACTTCTCCTCACATCACTAAAAATAGTTAAACAACATCAGGCTACATCACGAGATAGGCCAGCGAGTTTGTATGCCTGCTTTTTCATTAATGCGACAATGGCATAAATACCTACATGGCGATTTGGTGATAGATGTTCATCTAAATTTAAGCGATCAAACAACTCATCAACATCTAGTTCCGCAACCTGAATAGCCGATTTACCCTCAGCTAATTGAATTAATATAGCCAATACACCACGGATAATACTGCTGTCACAAAAACCATGAAATCGAATCAATTTCGAATCTTCAGGATCAGGGTATGCGCTAACATAAACCATGCTCATACAACCACGTACATTATTTTCATCTACCTTTAACTCGGCAGGCATTGGCGGTAACTTATCACCTAGTTCCATAATGTAGTGATATTTCTGATCCCAGTCGCCAAGTAATTCGAAGGTATTAACCAGGTCATCTAAACGGCTCATGTATCTATCCTGTAAATTTTTATCTACGTCTTCATAAAAAAATTCGCTGCTATACATTAAACGATTCACCACAACCGCAAACATCCTGCACATTTGGGTTATGAAACTCAAACCCCTGATTTACCGCACTGGTTTGCAAGTAATCAATTTCACTGCCGTTAAGGTTTAATAGACTCATTTCATCAATCACAATTTTTATATCCAAACTCTCAAATATAACATCATCGCTATTAATCTGATCGGCGTAATCAACAACATAGGCAAAGCCACTGCACCCCGACTTTTGTGTTGCCAGACGCAAGCCCATACCATGGCCCCGCTTATTCAACATCTGTTGAACATGTGTAGCAGCACGCTGCGTTAACTGAATCATTTTCATACCCTCCTAAACGCCGATTTAAAGTAATCCCAGTTCAAGCCTGGCCGCTTCGCTAATACAGGCCTGGCTCCAGGGCGGCTGCCAGACCAGGTTTACTTTTGCATCTTTAACGCCTTCTATCATTTTTACTGCTGCCGCCACCTGACCCGGTAAAATTTCAGCTACCGGGCAGGCAGGAGCCGTCAGAGTCATATCAATGTTTACCACGGCATTATCATTAATATTTATATTATAAATAAGGCCAAGATCATAAACGTTTACATGAATTTCCGGATCGTAAACCGTACGTATAGCCGCAATTACCTTTTGCTCCAATGTTGCATCTGCCGATAATTCATTTGAAAGATCAACTTGCGAAGAAGCATCAGGACGATTTTTATTCCTAAAGATTACTCGTTTAATATCCACTGGTTTCTTCACTTACACTGTTTGTTGTTCGGTTTCATTTAGAGTGCTGGCTATTTTTTTTGCCAAATAGGTACGCACTTCCTCAAGTTCAACGCTCTCCACAACGTCTTCCGAAAATCCCTGACATAACATTCTTCGCGCATGCGCTTCATCTATGCCACGTGAACGCAAATAAAAAACCTGTTGTGGATCTAGTCGACCAACTGTTGTTCCATGGCTGCATTTCACATCATCGGCATATATTTCCAATTGCGGTTTTGTATAGACTTCGGCATCTTTAACCAATAGAAGGTTATCATTCGTAAGTGCAGCATCACTATGCTGTGCCTGTTTGGCGACTAGAATGCGCCCATCAAATACTGCTCTTCCCTTGCCGTATATAAGTCCTTTAAATTTTTCACGGCTACAGCAGGATGGAACACTGTGTTGTACATCAAGATGAAAATCAATAAGCTGCTGATTACCCACAGTGTATAAGCCGTACAAATCACACTCAGATTGTTGTGCTTCAAAATCAACCTTATAATCTGTTTTGGCCCAACAACCTCCAAATGCAAAACTACTGCTATGATATTTACTGTGCTTTTTCTGTGAGACATACAGGCTACTCAGGTGATACGCCATACGGCTTTCATCCTGTATTCGTGTATGTTTTAATTGTGCTTTCTCAGCAAGTAAAATTTCTGTGACATTATTATAAAAATACTTATTATTTTTCTTACTAATAAAATATTCTACCAGTTGCGCACTGGCTCCGGCCTGTAGATGAATAATATTTCGCGTTAGCAGCATACTGCCATCATGTTGTAATGAACGGGTTTTCTTGCTATTTAAATAAATAATTTCGATCGGTCTATCTAGCTTTACCCGTTTGCCGATATGAAGATACATACCATCCTTAAACAGTGCACTGTTTAAGGCATTAAATGGTTGCTCAGCATATTTATCATTAAGCTTAAACCAGGCTTTCAACCATTCTGGATTTTCACGTAAGGTGGCTGCAATACTCGATAGTATGACACCATCAGGTAGATGACTGATATTTGACATGGTTTTATCAAAACAACCATTAACAAAAACCAGCTTTAAGCTGTTTAGCTGTGGCAATTGATGGTTTTCAATTATTGCTTCATTTATATTTCTAAAATCTTTTAGCTCTGCGTCCAGCTTAAGATCAAAATTATTTTTAAAAACTTCATCCACACGATTGTAACGCCAGGCTTCCTGCTTTCTATTTAGCACAGGTGCTGTTTTCATCGACTGTCGAGCGCTCAGCCTGAATTTATTTAAGCTAACTGGATTTTCATTATCGGCAAGCGGACTATCTTCTAACAAGTGCTGAAACCATTCTTGTTGTTGCACTTGCGGTTGCTTTACAGTCTGTGGATTTTGCGCTGGTACAGTCATGCGGCATCTTCCTCCATAATCCAGTTGTAACCTTTTTGCTCTAATTCAAGCGCCAGTTGTTTATCACCTGTACGCACAATGCGGCCATTTAACAGTACATGCACAAAATCTGGCTGTATGTATTCGAGCAAACGTTGATAATGTGTAACTAAAATAATTGCACGTTGTGGGCTGCGTAATGTATTAACGCCCTCGGCAATAACCCGTAAGGCATCAATATCCAGGCCCGAATCGGTTTCATCCAGTATCGCCAATTGTGGTTGTAGCATCGCTAGCTGTAGTATCTCATTACGTTTTTTCTCTCCTCCAGAAAAGCCAACATTTACATTTCTTTTTAATAGCTTTTCATCTAGTTGCAGTAGTGCTGCTGTTTTACGAATACGTTGTAGAAACTCTATGGTGCCCAGCTCTTCTTCATTTCGCGCACGGTGAATTGAATTAATGGCTTCTCGAATAAATGACATATTATTCACACCGGGTAATTCCACCGGATATTGCATCGCCAGGAACACTCCTTTATGTGCGCGCTGCTCTGGTGATAACTCAAGTAAATTTTCATTATTCAATAACACCTGACCACCAACCACTTCATAGCCATCTCGTCCTGCCAGTACATGCGACAGAGTGCTTTTTCCAGAGCCATTAGGCCCCATAATAGCGTGAACCTCACCTGCATTTACGCTTAGATCAAGACCATTCAATATTTGTTTATCGTCTACCTTTACCTGCAAATTTTTTACACTAAGCATGATTACTTCCTCGCAATCAATATTCATTTAATGGCAAAGCTCTTTAACCTACTGCACCTTCCAGCGTCAGGCTTAATAGCTTTTGCGCCTCTACCGCAAATTCCATTGGCAATTCTTTAAATACTTCTTTACAAAAACCATTCACGATCATCGACACCGCGTCTTCTTCTGATAGTCCACGTTGGCGGCAATAAAATAACTGATCCTCGGAAATTTTGGATGTTGTGGCTTCATGCTCTACTTCTGCATCTGGGTTCATGACTTCGATGTATGGAAATGTATGTGCCGCACATTGGTCACCAAGTAAAAGAGAATCGCACTGCGTATGATTGCGTGCGTTGCTGGCATGTTTCATCATGCGCACCTGACCGCGATAGGTGTTTTGTCCATGGCCTGCTGCAATCCCTTTGGAGACAATGGTACTGCTAGTATTACGACCGATATGCAGCATCTTGGTACCGGTATCCGCCTGCTGATAACCACGAGTCACCGCCACTGAATAAAACTCTCCGACCGAATCATCGCCTATTAGAATACAGCTTGGATATTTCCAGGTAATTGCCGAACCTGTTTCCACCTGAGTCCATGAAATATGTGAACGTTTGCCGCGGCATGCACCGCGCTTAGTAACGAAATTATAAATACCGCCTTTACCCTGATCATCACCGGGATACCAGTTTTGTACCGTCGAATACTTAATAAACGCATCATCCATTGCCATTAGCTCAACCACCGCCGCATGCAATTGATTTTCATCCCGCATTGGTGCGGTACAGCCTTCTAGATAACTTACATAGCTGCCTGCTTCGGCAATAATAAGCGTGCGCTCAAACTGCCCGGTGTTCGCTGCATTAATACGAAAATAAGTGGATAGCTCCATTGGACAATGCACCCCTTCAGGGATATACACGAAGGTGCCATCAGTAAACACCGCTGCATTTAGGCAGGCATAAAAATTATCGGAATATGGCACCACCGAGCCCATGTATTTTTTTACCAGCTCTGGGTACTCTTGAATTGCCTCTGATATGGAACAGAAAATCACCCCTGCATCTGCAAGATTCTTGCGAAAGGTAGTGGCCACAGACACACTGTCGAATACCGCATCCACTGCTACTCCTGACAGAGCTTTTTGCTCTTCAAGCGGAATACCCAGCTTACTGTATGCCTCGAGCAATTGTGGATCGACTTCATCGAGGCTTTTTAGGGCTGGATTTTTTTGTGGCGCGGAATAATAAGAGATAGCCTGAAAATCGATATCTGGATGAACCACATGCGCCCATTGAGGGTCTTCCAGGCTTAACCATCGCTGATAGGCTTTTAATCGCCAGTTTAGTACCCAGTCTGGTTCATGTTTTATGCTGGAAATTCTACGAATGACATCTTCATTCAAGCCCGCTGGGAATGTATCTGACTTAATATCAGTGACAAAGCCGTGCTGATAACTGGTCTTAATAAGATCGTCTATGGCGCTTTGATCATTTGTTTGTACTGTTTTAAGTACATCTTGCTGGGCTGAACTCATGGCAACAACCTCAAGAATAATACCTGAGCAAAATACTAAGGTATTATCTACTTTAGGCCTGTTAATTATAAATATCAACTGTATAAAGCGTAGGGTTATGCAAGCAGCCGGGCTTAGAGGACACCCGAACAAATTGACCCGTAGGCACTCAACACTCGGCAGATAAGGCTTATTAGATAAAGCTCTGCAACACTGATACTCGGCTTTACTCAGTGATGGTATTTAGTAATGACATTTATAGCGAATTCCATTAACCGATATGCGACTACGCCATGACGGATTAAGAAAAAGCAGATATCAAAGACCCTGGCCTTACCAGAGCATCGCGAGTTTTTTATAAAATACCCGTATTGCTTGAGCAAGTTATGACAACATTTTTATAATTCAGTTGTGTTAATTGCATATTTTTTGTCTATGCCTTGCTCGTTACAAAGACATATGCAGGCTAATACACTGACTGATATCTCACAATAAAAATCACCACTACACAACTATTTCGCTTAAAATGCAAAGCATTTACTGAAATGGAAGCAGCCCTCTATGCCCACCATCTTACTATGTGACAATGGCTCAACTATTGCTGAAGCTACTCTACAACTGCGTGCATTGTCACAGGCACTGAGTACTAAAACAAAGCACCCTGTGCACCCTGTATCATTACAGCATGCAGATCACATTCCTATCGCCAAGCTCAATAACACAGCCGCCCATACCTTTACAAATTTTATGCATGAGCAGCTAACACGCGGTGAACGTGAATTTATTATGCTGCCTTTACTTTTTGGTAACAGCAAAGCGATTACTACCTATGTGCCGGAAGAAATTAAACATTTAAAACAACAACACGGCGAATTCTCCTTTACCATGGCAGATGTTATTTACCCCTTACCACAGGGTGAAGCACTGCTAAGCGATATAATTTACGAGCATATTTTACAATCGACTAAGAGACCGCAATTATCACAAGAAAATATTGTACTGGTAGACCATGGCTCACCCAACCCACAGGTGACTGATGTTAGAAAACATCTGGCTAGTACAGTGCAGACAAAATTAGCCGACACTTGCATACTGGAACAGGCGGTAATGGAACGACGGGAAGGAAAAGAATATGACTTTAATGGTGACTTATTAGAAACCTGGTTGAAGCAAAAAGCGCAGTCAGGTGAGACCAGTGCAGTTGTGATTTTATTATTTTTTCTAGCCGGGCGTCATGCAGGAAAGGATGGCGACATCGTAGACATTTGTAGCTCAGTAATGAAAGAGTACCCTGAACTAAAAATAACCATTAGCCCTTTGATTAGTGAACACCCTAAATTTATATCTATCTTACAATCACGGCTCAATGACGTGATTAAAGATTTTTAATTGCAATAGCTCTAAGTAGGGTGGATCAAGCAAGGCAGATCCACTGGTGCGATTCAAAAAAGCCGGATCCGCTTCGCTTGATCCGGCCTACGCGATTATATTTAGGGTAGAGTAAACAATGCTTAATAAAACAACTCACTAATAACCGTAACAATCCCCTTAATACATTAATATTGGCGACACTTAATAGCATCACCAATATTAATACCGGCAAAAATTACCTGGATAATTATTTATCCTGGCTTTCTAAATAAGCCTCATAACCACCACGGAAATCTTCTATGCCATTAGAAGTCATAGAGAGTACACGCGTTGCAAGCGAGGATACAAACTCTCTATCATGCGATACAAAAATAACTGTGCCTGGATAATCTTCCAGTGCCTGGTTAAGCGACTCAATTGATTCCATATCCAGATGGTTAGTCGGCTCATCCATCACTAGCACATTGGGTTTGCTTAACATCAGCTTGCCAAACAACATACGACCCTGCTCACCACCGGATATAACCTTTACTGATTTATCTATATCCTTCTGTGAAAATAGCAAACGCCCCAGAACACCACGCACGGCCTGTTCATCATCGCTCTCTGCCTTCCACTGACTCATCCAGTCAATCAGCGTCATATCTTCTGCAAAGTCAGACGAATGATCCTGCGCATAATATCCAATAGATACATTTTCAGACCACTTTACCGTGCCACTGTTTATTTCTGTGTCGCCCACCAATGTTTTTAAGAAGGTTGTTTTACCCACACCATTGGGGCCAATCACCGCTAAACGCTCGCCTACTTCTAACATAAGATCTAAATCTTTAATGACAACGTTATCATCGTAGCTCTTATTTAAACCCTCTATTTCTAATGCCAGGCGGAATAACTTTTTATTTTGCTCAAAACGTATAAATGGGTTTACACGACTAGAAGGCTTTATCTCATCTAGTTCAATTTTATCCAGCTGCTTGGCACGCGATGTTGCCTGCTTAGCCTTTGATGCATTCGCAGAAAAACGGCTAACGAATGATTTTAATTCATTAATTTGAACCTGTTTTTTGGCATTATCATTCAACATACGATCACGCACCATGGTCGCTGCCGTCATGTATTCATCGTAGTTACCTGGATAGATACGCAGTTCACCAAAATCTAAATCGGCCATATGCGTGCAAACAGAATTTAAGAAGTGACGATCGTGCGAAATAATAATCATCGTGCTCTTACGTTCATTCAATACATCTTCTAACCAACGAATAGTATTAATATCCAGGTTATTGGTAGGCTCATCGAGTAATAAAATATCTGGATTAGAGAACAGAGCCTGAGCAAGTAGCACACGTAATTTCCAACCTGGAGCCACCTCACTCATCAGTCCAAAATGTTGCTCTACTGGAATTTCTAAACCCAGTAATAATTCACCGGCGCGTGACTCTGCGGTATAACCATCCATTTCACCAAACTGAACTTCAAGATTGGCAACTAACATGCCTTCATCTTCAGTCATTTCAGGCAAGCTATATATTCGATCACGTTCCTGTTTAATTTTCCATAACTCTGGCTGGCCCATGATTACGGTATCAACCACGCTAAATTCTTCATAGGCGAATTGGTCCTGCTTCAATTTACCTACGCGATCATTTACATCAATGGATACTGTGCCCGCAGTAGGATCTAAATCACCACCGAGTATTTTCATAAAGGTTGATTTTCCGCAGCCGTTTGCGCCAATTAAACCGTAGCGCTTGCCTTCTGAAAACTTGACTGAAATATCTTCGAAAAGTGGTTTTTCACCAAACTGTATGGTGATGTTTGCAGTTGATATCAATGTTTTACCCTACTCTAAATTTATATATTCTAGTCACAAACCCCGACTACTACGCTTGAGGCCTGTACTAATAAAAAGAAAATAATTACCTGTTAACGATGAACGCCTTTTGGCTGACAGTTTTTTTCTTTGTCGGCCTGACGCTTATTTAACTTCAGTTGCTTACGTTGTTTATTCATATCGACTACAGCCGAGCCAATATGTTCTTCGCCGCGAACTTTGGCTAACTGCATTTGTTTCTCACGTTCCATAAAGCGCTGCCGCTGCTCATCTGTTTTACTATCGAAACAATGCGGGCAACTGACACCCTGACTATATTTTTCACTTTGTTTATCTTTATCGGTAATCGGTAATCTACAGGCATGACACTGGTCATAACTGCCTTTTTCCAGTGCATGATTTACACTGACACGATTATCAAAAACAAAGCACTCACCTTCCCACAGTGATTCTTCTTTAGGTACTTCTTCTAAATATTTAAGTATGCCACCCTGCAAATGATAAACTTCATCAAAGCCCTGCTCTTTCAAATATGCTGTCGATTTTTCACAACGAATACCGCCGGTGCAAAACATCGCTACCTTTTTATGCCTGGCGGGATTAAGATTTTGTTTCACATACGCTGGAAATTCACGAAAGGTTTGAGTATTCGGATCAAGCGCATTTTTAAATGTACCAATAGCCGCTTCATAGCCGTTACGCGTATCAATCAAGGTAACATCTGGATCTGCTATCAAAGCATTCCAGTCTTGCGCTTTAACATAAGTACCCACCACGTGATTGGGGTTTATACCCTGCACACCCATGGTAACAATTTCTTTTTTGAGTTTTACGCGCGTACGATAAAATGGCATTTCATTATCGTAAGAAACTTTATAACGCGTATCGACTAGGCGCGAATCCGATTTTAACCAATCAAGAAGGTTATCAATCGATGACTGAGTTCCGGCGACGGTACCATTTATACCTTCACCAGCAAGTAACAAAGTACCTTTAATATCATTCTCTAACATTAAATCTAACAAAGGCTGTTTCAGCGCCTTGTAATCATCTAAGGTAACAAAATGATATAGGGCAGCAATAACAATGCGTGACATATCAAAAAAAACCTGTACTGCGAGCTGGAACGTAAATCCAGTGCAAAATAAAAGGCCGAGCATTATACCTAAACTGTCACCACTTAGGCACAATTGCGCCCCTCACTTCATCATATTATTCGGTTTTGTACCCCATATGTGGCATAAATTGCGTGAATGACTTATAAACTGCACGGGTTCGATACTATATCGGCCAGCTAAGCGTTATTCATTCAGGATATACTTTACCCAATAAACTTAACTTTCTTCTTAATTATGCTTTTTAAATGGCCAGGATTTACCCGCAAAAATACCCAAACCCCGAGCCTTTCGGGTATTTTTATAGCTGAAAATGCAGGCATGCCCATGCAATCAATTAACGGTGTGGAGGCCATAACTAATAAAGGGTTGTTAGGCGATAGATACTTAAATAAAACAGGCTACTGGGATCCAGTGGAAGGCTGTCAGGTTACGCTGATATCTGAACATGACCTCAAACTGGCTAAACATAATAGCGATCACATTTTTGATAAAGGACAGCATCGCCGTAATTTAGTCATTAAAGGCATTAAAACCAAAGCACTTGAGGGAAAAGAATTTCAAATTGGTGAGGCAATTTTTAGCTACGAAAAACCTCGCCCACCTTGCGGTTATCTAAATAAAATTGAAGGCAAAGGAATGGCACTGGCTTTAAGCTATAACAGCGGTATTTGTATTCGCGTTATTCAAAGCGGCAAACTGCGTGTTGGTGACTCTGTGGTAATACTCGGCTCAAGTGGGAAACAATAAGCTGCATAACAAAAAAGGCCAGATACAAATAATTGTTATCTGGCCTAATTCGAAAATACACATAACCGTAATTATAAAACTGGGTCAGTCATCTTTATTAGTGTCATAGCAAAGGTCTTTTAAAATACCGTTATGAATGTCATAAATCCACCCATGTATAGTCAGGTCTCGTCCACTGCCCCAGGCATCCTGAACAATGGTTGTTTTGCATATATTTGTCACCTGTTCTTTGACATTTAACTCGCATAACAAATCAAGTTGCTCTTCATGTTTCAAGCCATCAAAACTATCTGCATTAAAGCGTATAACATCCTTAACATGGCGTAACCAATTATCAATTAAACCATGTTTTTGATCTTCTAAAGCCGCCTTTATACCGCCACAACCGTAGTGACCACAAATAATGATATGTTTAACTTTCAAAATATCAACTGCATACTGAATGACAGAAAGACAGTTAAGGTCTGTGTGCACAACAACATTAGCAATATTACGATGAACAAACACTTCGCCCGGTGGTAAATTGATTATTTGATTTGCAGGAACTCGGCTATCCGAACAACCAATCCACAAATATTCTGGTGCCTGTTGTTTTGATAATTCAGAAAAGTACTCTGGATCATCATCCTTAATAGAGGTAGCCCATTTCAAATTTGCATCAAAAAGATGTTTTAATGTTTTCATTATGTATCTTATTACTCTTAAAATTATTACAACTAAATCTTTAGGTGAAAAAATAGCTTCTATGTATTTTAAAATACAACAATAGATTTGTGCCTGGAACAATACAAATTGAGTATGTATAGCGCCAATGAAAGCCTGTAATTGAAGTCAATATCCTTACACTGAAAAAGATGAGACCAAGAATTGGGGAATTGTATATTATTAGCGATTATTGAACAGAGAAATTAAGGAGAAAACTAAATAAAGCCTCATTTAATAAAAAGCCAGATAACCTTTAGGCTAACTGGCTTTTTATTTTGCTTTTTGGTCGGGACGACAGGATTTGAACCTGTGACCACCACACCCCCAGACCCATAATATGTACTCATGCAATATAACACGTTACACCGTAAGCCATTGCTTCTATTGACATTATTATCACTTTCCATCATCTTGCAAAACACCAGTTAATACTAGATATCGCCACTTTTTGAATACTTTGCGACCAGTGTGCGACCAGCAAGAGAACGAAATGGAACTAACAAACAGCAATATTAAACACCTTAAACCTGGTGAGTCGCTTCGAGATAAACGTGTTACAGGCTTGCAATTACGCGCCTTTGAACAACGTAAATCGTTCTATCTATACTATCGCACAAAAGCTGGAAAAGAACGAAGACCTAAACTTGGCGACTTTCCTACCATCAAGCTCACCGATGCTAGAAGCATTGCACAAGATATCCTGTTTCAGGTGGCTCAAGGCAGAGACCCACAAAAAGAAAGGCTAACAGCCAAGAATGCGCCGACTGTAGCCGAATTATGTGATCTTTATGTAACAGAACACAGTATTAATAAAAAATCAGGCTGGATGGATCGTATGAACTTTGATAACCACATTATCCCCATGCTAGGTAAGTTAAAGACTCATGAGGTTGATATTGATGATATGGAACGTTTTCATAAATCACTTTCCCATATAAAACCCACGGCCAACAGAATGCTGGCACTGTGTTCTCACATGTTTAATCTGGCTGAAAAATGGAAATTACGTGAGCGGCATAGCAACCCGTGCTACCTGGTAACCCGGTACCCAGAAGCAATGCGCAAACGTTATATGACCCCTGAAGAAGCCACGGGTATTGCCATGGGCCTTAATAAATATAAAGACAGCAACCCTGCCTCTGTGGCCTTTATCTATTTACTTATTTTATCAGGTGCGCGAAAAGCTGAAATAGGTAATGCGAAATGGGATTGGTTAGAGGGCAATAAGCTGCATCTGCCTGATAGTAAAACCGGCGCCAAGCTCGTTCATTTACCTCAACAGGCTCTTGAGGTCATCCACGCCTTACCCCGTTACTGTGACACTATTACCGGTATAAAAGACCCTACACGTATATGGAGAAAAATTCGCTTAGAAGCAGGATGCCCAGATTTGAGGCTGCATGATCTACGACACTCATTTGCATCTGCGGGTATTTCAGCAGGTTTAAGCTTAACTCAAATTGGTGAGTTACTTGGGCATGCTGATACTAGAACAACTAGCCGGTATGCACATTTGATGGATGAAACTGCTACATTAGCTGTGAACCAAACAGCGAATGTTATAGAAGGTTTATTAGCAAGCTAAAAAACAACTTTAAATAAACTTACACTTATAGTCCCCTTAAAAGATATTTATTTGGATTCCTGTATTTTGTTTCTGGCGCTTCATCATTTGAAACACTTATTAGCTGTAAATCCATCAGCACTGATAGAGCGGGATGAATAAGCTCACGACTAATACCTGTGTATTCAGTCATCTTGTCATATGATAATTGTGCACTTCTTCCATTTCTAAATGCATGAAGTAATAAATATATCCTTAATCCATTTAAATGAGCACGATGTCTCATCGAAAATTCAGCTATTTTCTGAATTTGGCCATGCCGTTTACTTCCATATAAATAGCTCTTGGGTAACTTGGCCCACCCCCTTAAATCATTAAAACCAGTTAATCGGTATACGTTTGGTCGACCTTTCTTGTGAATAACTACAAGACCAACATTTTTTAACTTTTCGATACCACTTGCAACCAGTGCTCTCGACATGCCCGTCAATGCTTCTAAAGTTGTATAGCTAACAGCCGAACAACCATTAACCTCAAATTCATCGTTCTCGAGAAAATTCGCAGTTAAAACCAGTGCCATATATATTTTTAGCCCAGCAATTGAGGAACCTATATCCCCAACTTTAAAAAGTCTCAACTTATCTTCATGCCTTATCCATGCGATAGGCATTTTTGCCCAGGTATTTGCCATTGTTAATTCCAAATCACTTTTGCTTAAAGAGTATTAACACTACTAATGCCAAACCAATTACTGCTATGGCTGATAGAGATAAAACAAACATCATTGCAAGCGGAGATAACTCAATTACTTTGGTAAATAAGTTAATAGTTTCAGTATTCATACAAGATTCCTTATTTAATAAGTCGTTATGAATACTGTTTATACAGCACCTCTCTCTACTATCTAAAAAGAGTACCTGTTAATATTTATAATATTTTAATTAAATATATATATTTATCAATAATTTAGTTAATTAATATATCAGTTCATACATGTTCCTATCGGTTCATAAAAACAACATAAGAGATCCCTAATGAATAACATTCAACCAGTTATAGTCTATGCGGTTCATTTCTTACTATTTATAAAAACAAACCACAATATCTAGTTGATACAACAAAAAAAAACACTAAATATGCTATTAACACTTGAAATTTGACACATAAAACCTCATATTAATAGACGTTATTCTTGCATGCTCACTGAGCGGGCCGATTGTCGGTGCCGTGTCAGTACGAGCAGGCACTGTGACTCAGCAATCTGAGCACAGGTGGGTTACTCATGATGTATTGAGCCCCAGAGGATGCAACCTATGTCCAATCGCTCTGCAGATGACCGTAACTTGGTCCATGAAAGGCCCTTACCGGACGGTCGCAGAGTTTATTTTCAGGATGGAGGTGGTCTTGGCCAGCGTAGATTTGACAAAAAGCTCAAAAAGGTAAACTAGAGCGGGGAGATGAAGCAATGACCAATACATGCAAAAACGTGCCAGTTTGGCGCCTCGGTGGCTACAAAGCTGTATAGCCGCTATCTTTCTTGCATGCTCACTGAGCGGGCCGATTGTCGGTGCCGTGTCAGTACGAGCAGGCACTGTGACTCAGCAATCTGAGCACAGGTGGGTTACTCATGATGTATTGAGCCCCAGAGGATGCAACCTATGTTAAACGATTGGGCAATGTGAACCGGTAAGGCCTAAATCATACACATGTGAATATAAAATGACTGCTAGTCTTTATGACGAATCCAGAAAAAAAAGATCACTATATAATGCTTGGCGTGTAGTCCACAGCAATGGTATTACATCTAAATCAGATACAACTCGAAAACTTATTAATGAATTTTCAGAAAATACTGATACCCACATAAACCGTATCAGCACACAGTTGCGGGAAAAGCGATTTAAGTTTCTTCCATCAGAGGGAATTTTACAAACTAAACCAGGTAAAGCATCTAAACGGCCAATTGTATTATCCCCTATTGAAAATCGAATTGTACAACGAGCTATTCTTGATACTCTTCAAACTCACACACCACTCAAACAATACTTTAAAGTTGAAACCAGTTTTGGCGGTATAAAAGATCGTGGCGTGTCTGATGCGCTACGGGCCGTATACCAATCTATACAAGCAGGTGCAAAATACTTTATTCGCTCTGATATAGAATCTTTCTTCACTAAAATACCAAAAACCACAATCACGGATATAATTAAAAGCACTACGACAGATACTGAATTTATTGGTTTATTTGAAAAAGCTATACAAGTTGAACTTTCTAATTTGGATGAGCTAGGTAAAAATAAAGATATATTCCCTATATATGATATTGGCGTAGCACAAGGTTCATGCTTATCACCTTTACTGGGCAATATTCTTCTTAGTGAATTCGACACAAAAATGAATCAAGGTGATATTACATGTTTTCGTTATATCGATGACTTTATTATTCTTGCTCCAAGCAAAAAAGCTGCACATGCTGCCTTTAAAAGGTCCTTAAAACTGCTAGATAAACATGGCCTTCATGCATACGACCCCGTCAAAAATAAAGAAAAAGCGGAAGCAGGTAAAACATCGTCTATGTTTACTTTTTTAGGATGTGATATACGACCAGGCATGATTAGACCGAATAAAAAATCACAAAAACGTTTGATAGCTAATCTAGATAAAACTTTCACTAATAGCCTAAAACTAATGAGTAATCCTGATCTTATTGTAAAACAGCACTATACAGTGATAGAGACATTAAGTGAAATCAGTAATGTAATGAGGGGATGGGGAAACCAGTATTCATACTGCAATGACATTGCACTTATGAAAGATATAGATCATGCTGTTGATAAAAAAATATCCAGATATTTATCTGCATATGCTGAGCATAAATCTTACTTTGAAAACAATGACCAACCAATAAATCGACGAAGAATACTTGGAGTTCACTTATTAAGTGATAGCAAGAAAGCCCCAATAATAAAATTATAAATTAAAATAATGCTATCAAATCATATTCAGATACATTAAATTTTACGTAAACTCCTCTACACCTGAACTAATTACATCTAATTCATACTCACTGTACCCAAACTTCCCTAACAATACAGAACATTTTGCCCTTAGCTTAAAGTCAATTCCTTGACCTCTAATGTCAGCATCCTTTCTATGACTTCCACTAGCACTACCTGTCAAATCGACAAAAAATGACCCGTCCGTACTATCTATACCATAAGAACCAGTAGGTTCAACATATACCTCATCAAACAGTGTATCAGTTTCTGCCATAGTTCCACTTAATGAGTCATAAGTAAGAAGCTCAGCACTATTTATATCTACTTCTTCATATATTTTTTCAGACAGCGGTTTTTCATAAATAAAATCATAAGGTAATTCTTCAAAAACAGCATCAACATGCTCAATTAACCACTTGCTATCATAATCTTCTATATTCTCTTCTTCTAGAATTTCAGTAAATTTCTCAGTCAAATAACTTGGGTCACAAATAACGTATTTTAATTGTTTAAGATTCTCATTATTGAAATTTTTATCACCTAGTAATTTTTGAAAATCATCATAACCAAATATGGCGGCAACACACCTAGACAAACCATCCATTGACATTACTACACTATCCATATTTATGCTTTCAGAAACTTTGGTCAGAAATAAATATGCGGATGGAAAACGATGCGAAGCCAATGTAGCCTTATGTTCAGCAGTACTAATCTTCAGCATTATTTTTTCATGATCTTCAGTTCTTTCTTTTTGCTGTAACTCTAGTTTGGCCTTATCCTCTTTAGCCTTAGCTTCGGCCGCAATAGATGCCGCACCCTTTCTTTCCTGAATCGCACGTTCCTTTGACTCCTTCGCTTCTTTAGCCTTTTCCTTAGCGGCAAAATTATCTTGCTCTATTCTTTCAGCATTACTTTTTGCAATTGCGAGGTCAATTTCAATTTCCTGCTCTAAAAATTTATTTTTAGGATCTACCCTCAGACGAGCTTTATTAAGATTTTTCTGCTCTATAGACTTCTCTATTTCGGAATCAATTAATTGTTTATGTCGTTTTAATTCAGTAGGACTAACTATAATTGCTACCCTAGCAGAAATACTAGGCCATAAAAAAACATAAAAGAGCGTTAATAATATAGGAAAAAGCCACAACTCTAGATTTAGCAAAATCAAATTTGGATCACTAGTGAATGACATTTCTCCTGATAGCTTAATTACCCTAGCTTCAAAGTCACCAACCCCAAAGAATAAGATTGCCAGTTTATCCCAATTAAAAAGTGACCAAGACAAAATAAACACACCTATGATTGGATCTGTAACTCGAGACTTTACATTGCCTCTAACTGAATTCCATACATCTTCTAGAATTTTCATTTCATATCCTGTTATTTAATTCCCTAATTAAATTGACTAACATACTATTTCTTTAGTAATACTCTTTAATATAAGCATAAGCTCGCTCAAACAAAACCTGATCTGTATGTAACTTATATTTCAATAGTGCTTTCCTAAGCGACTTCTGCACTTCACGCTCACCACCTGTTGTATTTTGCCAGCCAGGGAAACGAACCACTCGTACAATTGCATCTATATCTTCAACAATACGTTTAACTACTGCAGGCGTTTGATCTGTTTTAAGCTCTAAAAACAGTTCGGTTAGAGCCGCTTGCGGCGATTTATCCTGTTTTTCTTCTTCTAACGTTTTTTCAGCTTGCAGTGTTTCTTTTGCTATTTTACAAAGCTCTTTCACAAAATCGATGGAAGCAATTAATCCTTTTTCAGCTTTATCTCTCAGCGCCTCTAAACGTTCACTAAGTGATTTAAATGCAGGTATATCACCATGTTTTTTAAACCGTTCAGCTAATACCTTTTCTAGCTGCTTTATTTTTCTTGGATCTGGGTTGTTAAAGATATCTTCAATTACATCCGCATCCATTACAAATTCATCCAGCACATGCACATCACCTACATGTATATTGTCATGTATCAGCTGTGTGGTCTGTGCACCTAGGGTTAACCACAGTAATTTACCGATATTATCTGATGCAGGTTTTACTGACTCATATACCTGGGCCAACCATTTATAGTCTTCGTTATAGATATCTAACATATTATCTGGCGATAATGATTCCCATAATTTGGCCAGGTATTTAAAGTCACTGGCGAAGGCATCTTTCTTTTTATCATCGCCTATGGCATTTTGTGCTGCCTCTAAGCCTTCAAAACCTTCCAGGCTTCTATCCACACCATCAAAGTGTGCCATAGCATCACGCATTGCCTGTGGCAGCTCTTCTCGAAGAGAAGATAGGTTACTTATTACTTGCTGAATACTTTCTTCATCGAATTCAAGTGCTTTTGCTGCATCATCAAAAACACCAAAGTAATCAACAATGCAGCCAAAAGTTTTATTCGGATACAAACGGTTAGTCCGGCAGATAGCTTGCAATAACGTGTGATCTTTAATGGATTTATCCAGATACATGGTTTGCAGTATCGGCGCATCAAAGCCCGTGAGTAGTTTGGCGGTGACAATAATAAATTTTAGTTCTGATGCCGCATCGTTAAACTCATCAACAATCTTCTCTTGCTGACTTTTATCTACACCCCATTTCTGTTTAAACTCTAACTCATCATTAGCAGTAGTAGAGATAACTACCTTGCTAGCTTCTTCTGCAAAGTGCTTATCTAGCTCTTCTTTGTATTGTACACAGGCATGACGGTCTGGGGTTACAATCATCGCTTTAAACCCATGTGGCCCAACCTTTGCCATAAAATGAATGGCGATGTCTTCTACAATTTTCTCTACTCGTTCTGGTGCTTTTAAAAACGCAGCCATTTTGGCTGATTTTTGGTTAAGCGCATCAGCCTCTTCATCTGTAAGAGCAGCACTGTCTTTAAACTCGGCAAAAGCTTTATCTAAAGCATCTTTATCTACATGCACATCAACCAGTCGTGGTTCAAAGTGCAAGGGCAATGTAGCATCATCACGAATGGAGTCATGGAAGGTGTAGCGGCTCATATAGCCACCCTGATCTTCTTCTGCACCAAAAGCCCAAAAGGTATTTTTATCGGCTTTGTTTACTGGTGTGCCAGTTAAGCCAAACAAAAACGCATTAGGGAGTGCAGCGCGCATTTGCCGTCCTAAGTCACCTTCCTGAGTTCGGTGAGCCTCATCTACCAGCACAATGATATTGTCGCGGGTATTCATATTAGGCTTTGCATCACGGAACTTATGGATCATCGAGATAATAATCTTACGGGTATCTCGCTCTAGCATTTGCTGTAATTCTTTAATGCTATCTGTACTTTCTACATTAGCCACATCAGCAGCATTAAAAGTACCGCTAATTTGAGTATCCAAGTCGGTACGATCGACCAACACAATGACTGTCGGGCTTTTTAACTTAGACTCACGACGTAATTTTTGCGCTGCAAACACCATAAGCAGTGACTTACCTGAACCCTGGAAATGCCAGATTAAGCCCTTTTTGATCCGGCCCTCAATAACCCTCTGGACAATTTTATTCGCACCTTCGTATTGCTGAAAACGAGGGATGACTTTGATACGCTGCTTTTTCTTATTAGTTGTGAATAAAGAAAAGTTGCTCATAATATCGAGCAAGCGAGCTGGCTTGAGTAAATCGGTTAACTCTTTACCCACTTCACCTAAACCAAGGCTTTTAGCTATCTTGTCTTCATCATCCTCAATACGCCAAGGCGCCCAAAACTCTAATGGACAACGAATAGCACCATAGAACAATTCTTTTCCTTCAGTAGCAAAGGATAAAATATTCGGCACAAATAACTGAGGAACTGCATTTTCATAAATATTATGTACTTCATGAGCACCATCTAACCAACTGACTGATGGTCGTATAGGTGTTTTGGCTTCGCCCACAACAACTGGTATGCCATTTATTATAAATACCACATCGGGTATCTTGGTTTCACGGTGGTGTATACGGAATTGATTGGTAACAATGTATTGGTTTTGGGTTAAATCATCAAAGTCTATTAAGCGCACTGGAACATGGTGATTATTCTCACCAAAGGGCATGGTTTTTTCACCCGTCAGCCATTTAAAGAACTCTTCATTAGCTTTAACTAAACCAATTTGATTCACCGAAAGTAAAATAGCGCGTAGTTTATGGATTACCTCGTCAGCCAATTCTGGATTCTGACTGATTTCAGGATTAAGTCGAATCAAAGCTTCTTTAAGCTGAGATTCAACTAATACCTCATTAACTCCACGTCCAAGTTGCTCAGGTGATTGAAATTGCCACTCAGCACCATAAGGTTGTAAATGTGTCTCAGCTACACTTCCCTGATTGAGATTTATCCCCGTTAACTGATGGATAATATAATGCTCAACGCTATTTAGTTCGGTGAATCCCATACCTAAAAGATCCTGTTAATTAGAGTTTTTTGAAGCGATTTCGATTTATCTATTTTGTTTTGAACGAAAGCAACCCTCTTCGATATACCTTCCAAAAAGACACCTATTTGCTGTTGTTTTGTTTTAGTTATTTCTGGAATTTTAATTTTTTCAATATCGGAACCATAAACATGCATCACAGTTGCGCCAGTACCTAATTTATTAAGCTGATTTCTAACTAATTGAGAATTCATTAAGTACCCCAAATAAACCCCATCCATGTTATTAGGTCGAAAAACCAAAATATCACTTCCTGCATAGGTTATATCACTACCAATAAATGCAGCGGACTTACCAATCTCTGAAATAGTCTCACCTGAACCAGCAAACAATATGTCATTAGCTTTTAACTTAACCGCATTTTTTGTCGAAACAGGAGAAATAAATGAATGAAACTCTCGAATAATTCGGTGATGTCTTGTATAAAGCTCACCATATCTCACGCATGGTATACCAGCATTAACAACTTCTGATTTTGGTATGCCTTTTCCTTTAAATATTTCACCCATTTTCGACAATGGCTTCAGTATCATTCTCTTTTCTAGTTTTTCTAGAACTTGGTTAATAGTATTTCCAGTCAAAACCTCACCATGTAATTTAGATTCAACTTCTGAATCTAAACTTATAGAAAGTAACTGTTTGAGTCTCAAATCTGAACCGATTGCTTTATCGCCAGCTAATAGCAAATCCGCCAAATACGGATGTATATTTTTAGGAGGAATTTTAAATTCTTGATGTTTCAACGTCCCCCAGTTAATCGTCGGAGATAATGAACCTACTGAAATATCAACCGCTCGGTCCATAAACATATTTGAATGCAAGAAAAATGGAAACAGTTGCGGATCAATCACATCTGGATTAGCTCTAAGTACTAAAGCATGTGCAGAACAAAAACCATCTGCTGTTGCAATTCCTGCTTTACGTTGATATGCACGACGACGACCAAAGATAACATCGCCTTTATAGAATTTAAGCTTTTGCCCATTAACATCATCAGGCGTTCCATGTCGTTTAATATGTAATGATTCTGAATCAATATGCTCTAGACCAATGTATATCTCTAAATCAGTATTGTTTGGATCTATTCTCTCAGAAATATTCTTGGCAATTTCATCAAAACGATACGTTTTCCATGCAGACTTGTCTAAATTTTTTAAGTCTATTCTTACTGCTGACATAACTTAGTCTAACTCCTTAAATAATTGATTCATACTGGAAGCAAGTTTATTTGAGGAATCAGTCCAGTTTTTTAAAGCATTATCTAAGCTAACTTTCACTTGACTAGTATCTACATTGCTCACATACAATGCCATATTCAGACTGGCTTTATGAGCGAGAACATCCTCGATACTCACAACTTTGCAGAATCCTTCTTCATCTATATAGGCTTTGTATGCGTTATAAATTTTTTCAATATGGCTAGGTTCCAGATAGGCAATATTCTTATCTTGCCGCACTTCTTTTACAGCATTAATTATTAGAACTTTACCCTTTTTGCTCTTTTCTTTATTCGTTTTTGTAATAAGTAAACACGCTTCCATAGGTGAGTTATAAAACAGGTTTGGCCCTAAACCAATAACACATTCAACCTGGTCTTGTTCAATCATTTTACGACGCATATCAGTTTCAGCATCGCGAAATAAAATACCATGTGGCCATAGAGAGATAGAACGGCCATTTTTTACATCTAAACTTTTTTGGATATGTTGCTGAAATGCATAATCGGCACAACCTTGTGGCGGCGTTCCCCAGAGATTGCGACCATATGGATCACTTTCAAATGATTTACGATCCCATGATTTAATAGAATATGGTGGATTTGCCAGAATGACGTTGAATTTCTTCAGCTCGTCATTTTCTATTAAACCTGGGTTTGCTAAGGTATCACCACGCACTATGTCGAATTCTTCAATTCCATGCATAAACATATTCATACGTGCAATGGCGGAAGTAAGTAGGTTTATCTCTTGGCCATAGAGTTTAAGCGTACGGTATTCTTTGCCTTCGTCTTTTAAATGCAGAGCACAATTCAGCAATAAACCACCAGAGCCACAGGTTGGGTCATACACCGATTCACCAGGTTGTGGGTCCATGATCAAAGTCATTAACTTCACCACGGTACGGTTAGTATAGAACTCAGCAGCGGTATGGCCGCTATCGTCGGCAAACTCTTTAATCAGGTATTCGTAAGCATTACCAAGTTTGTCATCGGGTACATTACTGAGATTGAGCTTGTGCTGAGAATAATGCTCAATCAGGTTGGTGAGCATTTCATCGGAGAGACGTTCTTTATTTGTCCAACTAGCATCTCCAAAAATACCGTGCAAGGTATCAGGATTGGCTTGTTCGATGGCACGCATAGCGTTTTGCAGTGCCTGACCAATATTAACAGTAGTTTCACGCACATCATTCCAATGCGCACCTTCAGGTACTTGGAAGTGATGGTTCTCGGCAAAGGTAGCGTATTCAGTATCACCATCACTTTCGGCCAGTGCGTTCGCAAACTCTTCATCATAGACATCGGAAATGCGTTTAAAGAATAGTAATGGAAAAATATATTGCTTATAGTCACCCGCATCTATCGTGCCACGTAAAGCTGTTGCTGCACCCCATAGATACTTTTCTAGTTCTTGTTGGGTCATCATTTGATAAATTTCTCCAGCACAGACTTAAATTTATCTTCTGCGTCTAAACTTGCTTGCCAGGCTTGCTTTAAGTCTGTCATAGCCTCTTCAACACTCGGTAGATTATCTTCAATTATTTTTTCAACGTAGAGCGGGATATTCAAGTTAAAGTCATTTTCTTGTAAGTCATCAAATGTAGCTACTTTGACGTGGTTTTCTACATCTGCAAAACCTTTGAACCAATCATATATTTGCTGCACATGATTGGGTTCGAGAAAATTCTGAGCACGACCTACGCGAATTTGATCGGATGCATCTATGAATAATAATTTGCCTTTATTCTCAGGTGATTTATTTTGTTTAAACACCATGACACAGGCAGCTAGCTGCGTACCGTAAAATATATTTGGACCTAAGCCTATTACAGCTTCGAGCATATCTTGTTCTAACAATGCTTTGCGAATTCTTCCTTCAGCCCCTTTACGGAATAATGCACCATGAGGAAGTACAACCGTCATGCGACCGGTACTGTTCATGGATTTAACCATGTGCTGCACCCATGCCATATCACCATTCCCTTTTGGAGGGACACCTGCAATATTGCGACCAAATGGATCATTAGCCCAATTTTCTGCGCCCCACTCTTTTAAAGAAAACGGTGGGTTGGCAATAACACAGTCGAAAGTCTGTAAGCTATCAGCTTCAAAAAATGCTGGGTTACGGAGAGTGTCACCTCGGAGGATTTCAAAGTCTTCTATACCATGTAAGAACATGTTCATTCGGGCAATGGAGCTTGAGGTCAGGTTTTTCTCCTGACCGTATAACTTTAGCGTTCGGTAATCTTCATTATTGTGTTTGAGGTCATTAACACACTCAAGCAACATACCACCTGTGCCGCAGGCAGGATCATAAATGGTTTCACCTTCATGTGGGTCAAGAATTAAACCTAACAAATGCACCACGGAACGTGGGGTATAAAACTCACCGGCCTTTTTATTGGTTAAGTCTGCAAAGTGTTTAATGAGATATTCGTATGCCTGGCCCAGCATATCTGGATCAGCATTTTCTCTACCTAGAGTATATTGTGAAAAGTGTTCAATTAAATCGATAAGAAGCTTATCTGATAGTTTGTTTTTGTTACTCCACTGAGCATCACCAAAGATACCATATAAATATTCCTGGTTTGCTTGCTCAATACCACGCAACGCTTTTTCAATAACTTGACCTACATTAGTCGTAGTTTCACGCACATCTAACCAATGGCAACCTTCTGGTATTTCGAACCTGTGCATTTCTGGTAGTGATGCGTATTCTGTATCACCATCGGATTCATTCAGGGCATTTTTATATTCTTCGTCGTATACATCGGAAATACGTTTGAAGAATAATAATGGGAATATATATACCTTAAAATCTGAGGCATCTACTGGACCTTTTAAGATCCAGGCAGCTTTAGACAGGTATTGCTCTAGCTGAGAAAGCGTTACTTTTTCTTCCGACATTTAATTTGATTTCCTAAATTTTTTACACTTTTTTTTATAATTATTTATGGCTACTTCAATATATTTAGTTCTTGTCTGATATATGAATAATATCCACTACGCCCTGTTTTAAGAAATTAAGGAGTATTAAGTTCTCCTGAAACACTTCTACAATCTCTCCTCTCGACATATCTTCTACCAATGGATAGCGATCACCATCCACTGTTTGTTCTTCGAGTATCAGCTTCACTTCCGCTATTGCCTGGTCACTTAACACTTTCGCAATATCACGACCAAGCAATCGGGCACCAGCACGTACATAATCAAAATCTTCATCTACCAGATAACTATGCTCATCCTGTAATCTCTCATGATTTCCAACATCCAGATAATTCTGAATAATAAAAATGAGGTCGGTTGCATCCTTGGTATTCTCTGGTGCTCTTTCTTTCCAGGCCATTAACTTTAATGCTGCCAATGAGGTTGGTGATGCCACCAGAACATCTAATTCAGGCTCTGCTTTTATTCTGACTGTCAGTGCATCGCCGTACGCATCTTCAAAACCAAGTATACTCATCCGTATATCATGATCTGGTGGCCAAGCAATTGAACCATCCGTTTCTTTTATTGACCCGAAGGGAACGATGTCTACAGGAATGCTTTCTTGATACATCAGCCTCTGTGTCATTTTTGTTTCAGAAAACTGCCCTGTTCTAATTAAATTATTTTTTAATGCCTGGAATTCATCCCAGCTTGCCACATGAACTGCAAGATCAATATCTTTGGTAGCACGCCGAGCCTCAATACCAAAACCATGATGCAATATAAGGTCACGCGCTGTTGCCCCTATAATAAAAAATTGTATGCCATGTGATTCTGCTACCGCTGCAATCTGCTCATAAATTGCAACGGTAAAAGGATCAAGCTTCCCTGAAATGTTCAGCAATGTTCTTCTCATATATCATTTCGGCAGTTTCAATATTTCTGGGATCACCGGTCGCAAGGAGATCTGCATATACCAGTATTGGATGCGCTATTTTTCTAGCGGTATCCTTTTCATTTTTATAATCGCATTTAACATTCCAGAAAGCCTCGAGCAATTCGATGTCTCCCTCTGGATCTTTTCGCATTCTATAAAGAAACTTCAGATCCTGAGGCGTTACTCGCACATACACTGTTTTGATTTCAGGGGTTAAGTAATTAGTGAGAAGCTCTCCTGCGAGCTCCCCCCCAAGATAAGCAGGTAACTTTTCTATCTCGGTATCTTTCCACCAACCTTGCACTGGTGTGGTGTATTTACCTAAAACTAGTTTGGGCCTTAATTGCTCTGGATAGGCCTCAACCCAACGATTAAAGAGTTTCTTTATATCCCTTAGTCGGCGCTTACGCTTGCCTAGCTCAACAATATACCCCATATCTTTCAGATCTGTGATAATCCAGCCGACGGTACCCAGAGCCACATCGGTTAGCTGAGCGATTTCACGATAAGGCGCATTGACCAGTTCTGGGTGGCAAAGTAGTGCGAAAACCACTTTCAGCCCCGTTGGCTGAAAAGCACGGGGCTTGTTACCCTTACCAACCTGCTGCAGAGGCTTATTACCTTTCACATAGATATAGATAGGGGCATGATTGATATACGCATTGCCTGCAGCATCGATAAACCAGATGTCCTGCTCTTTTAAGCGTTCTGCCATGGCAGGATTAATATAATTCGCAACTAACAGTCCCCTGTCGGCTGGTAGATTACGGGTAAATTTCTGATATAAATAGCCTGTAAAAGCATTAGTGGGCTGGGCTTTAGCCTCTATGGCCAGCTTGAGCTCAGTATCACCTGCCCGTAAACAACCTATTGCATCGACCTTATCTCTGGGATAGTCAACTATATCGATTTGCAGGCCCGTGGCTTTATGGAATACGCCAATAACCCTTTCAATAAGAGCTACATCTCGATCAGCAACAGGATTCATTTTTGGATTGGGCACCAGTCGTTCACTTTTTATTCGCGTTCATTGTTAGTGAACATAGCATTATAGTGAACAAAATAAAAGCAGAATATACAATATCATATTTGTCTCTCATGAGAGACAGGTTGAAATACCCTCCTCTAGACAGATATCTGAAAACCCAAAATGGATATATAGAATATTAGATATCCATGAGAATATATTGTCTTAGGTGCTATTCTTAATAAAACTCATGAAGTTAAGGAATCTACTATGTCTAGCGAAAGCAAAATCGAGTGGACAGAACAAACATGGAACCCTACTACCGGTTGCACCAAAGTATCCCCTGGCTGTAAGCACTGTTATGCAGAGAAAATGGCTCACCGCCTTAAGGCTATGGGTGCGGGAGGCTATGAAAATGGCTTTGAACTGGCAATGCACCAGTCACGCCTTACTCAACCATTGAAGAGAAAAAAGCCAACTATTTACTTTGTTAACTCTATGTCGGACCTCTTTCATGAGGAAGTGAATGATGATTTTATTGATCAGGTTTTCAGCGTAATTGAGAAAACGCCGCAGCACACCTACCAGATTCTGACGAAGCGCTCAGAAAGGTTGCCGGTATTCTTTAAAAAGAGAAAATGCCCAGATAATGTATGGCTAGGTGTCTCAGTTGAAAACCGTCAGCACGGAATCGAACGAATCGATCATCTGCGTAAAATTGATGCAAAAATCAGATTCCTGTCTGTTGAACCGTTACTTGAGGATGTTGGCAAACTCAATTTAAAAGATATCCACTGGGTGATTGTTGGCGGAGAGTCAGGCCCTAAAGCTCGGCCAATGAAGTCCGAATGGGCTGAAAATATCCGTAGGCAAGCAGAGAAATCTGGCGCTGCTTACTTTTTCAAACAATGGGGCACATGGGGTGCTGATGGTGTAAAACGTAGCAAGCTCGCCAATGGAAGAAAGCTAAATGGACATGTTTACGATGGTTACCCACAAATTAACCTGCAAAGCTATTCAGACTTTAAAATATGATTAGCCACCTTCATTGAGAGACCGACAGCAGCCGGGCCAGGATTAGATACTGCAAAGAATAGTGCAAATCTTGGCACACCTGAATTGGGCAATATCATCGGATTAGAAACTTCCGCAAAAATCGACTTAAGACGCTCTTCTCGTACATACTTCAACAAGTCATCCCACTGCATTGTTCTTTCTGCCGATGGATCAGAATCAAATAAATCACTCTGAGCTGGTGCTTCATAAAAAGCTGTACGCCACTCAGATGTACCTAATAGCTCATCAATAGCTTTTGCCTTATCATCACTAACCGACGTGTATTTTCTTGCTGCCTGCCTATATAAACCACTTAGCGGAAATAAGTACCAGACATCAATTGCCTGTGTTTTTGCTACACACTCAAGCGTATCCCATTTAACTTCCATTCCATATGGGTCCAAAAAAATAACAGCACGATTCTTTTTCCAATCTATCGACTCACATATTTTTATAATTCGAGAATTTGCATCCTCATTATAAATTTTAATATTTTTATCTGGATATGATGTCGATAACAGCTGTAGTGCATCAACATGCTCTGTGCTTTCATCAATGAAGATATATTGATCAAATGCTGGTTTTGTTTCCAAAGCAATTTTGGCAGAACCCGCAATGGGCAATTCTCTACCCTGAACAACACACTCACCAGTTCCTGCAAATGCATCTATATAAGATAGACTCCATCCATAATGCTGATGAGCATTTTTCAATGCCTGTGTATAAAACCCCAAATATTTTTGAAGTCGACTTAGCTTTATTTCTGTCCACGTCCCACCAAACTTATGCTCCGTCATCCCGTTCCTTTATATTGTGATTGGCATCCAGATTTTAGCCCAAAAGCCTCAAAAAAGCTTTTTAATGCATTTTTCTGAATCAGATGACTTAAAGGTAGCTGGATTCTAGCTTGATAAACCTGTCTCTCATGAGAGACAAGACTTTGAATTGGACATATATCTACTTAATGACCTTCAGGCACTTCTTCATCTCAAAACGATGCACTTCACGCTGAAGATCTTTTTCATTTCCCAGAATTGCAGTTTTAAGTAACCGAAACTGATCAGTATCGGGCCAGGTTAAAACTCTGTCTGAAAGGTGTTGTAAAAAGTACGGTGAAGCCTGTTTCCTGGCTTGCTGATAATCCTGCATAGTTCGTACATTTTTAATATCTATACCAGCCAGCTCGAACAATGGAGAAAGATGATCTAGACCCTCCCTGGTGAATCTAATATTTCCACAGTCATCTAATAAATAAAAATATGAATTCATATAATTAAAACTCCGGCGTGATTATTTATAAATCAATTTGATCAAAAAACGTATAGATATAAACAATACTGTCCATATAACACCTAAAAGGTTCATCCTTGAAGACAGGAAAACACCAAGAGCTCGTTAGACTAACTCTGTCTTAAATGATTAAGATAACAATAGGAGAAGATACAATCATGTCAGATTCAAAAAACCATACAGATGCTATTAACCTAGCAACCGGTCATCATGATGATCGATCACACCTAGTCCGTGATGATATCAGACCATTAATCAAAGCAAAGCTCAATTCGGCCATAGAAAAACTCGAAACTCTATTCGACCTAACCCTTCTAGAGGGTGCAATCGTCTGTGATGACTTTCATAAAACTAAGCAAACGTTTGCTCAGCTTGGTGAAGAGTACGGCTACATAACTTCATTTGTTGAACGTACTGGAAAAAGTAATGCTTTTCGTTTTCAATATCGTCGCCCAGCACCAAGTGGAAGCATCATTCGAAAGAATATTAAGTTGCATAAAAGCAAAGGTGGATATGTGGCTTCTTCATTCAAATTAGCTGGCCATGAACTTGAAAAAGATTTATGCCTCATGACAGAAGATTATTATTTTCCATTGAGAAACCAAAGTAAAACACTACGCGAGTTAATAAGGAAATTAAGAAAACTGGAATCTAATATAATAATCTATGACTAAGTCCAGTTTAAATCATGAAATTATTTAATATGTAATTAAAATGGCTATATCTATACTATGTCTGTAATAAAATCGGCATATGTCGATGCTAAGTACTACATAGTATAGATAGTAATACTAGAAAGTAACGTAGATCGACATATCACAAATATATATCCATATAATAAAACACCACTCTAACACGACCCGAAAAATCTCTCATGAGAGACAGAATTCCTTAGTCATCATGACCATGAAAGAATCCTTGTATATATGCCTTAGGTGTAACAGCAGGCATTCCAGGTACCCAGTGGTCATCATCCATATCATCATTTAATTTAACTTTTTTTCGTGTATTGTAACGAGGTTTCCCCTCGGCCATAACTGAAAACAAATTATTAATAAACATAAGGGATATCAATACAGTCAATATTAACGTCATCACTAGCGAGGCCTTTATGCCAAATATCAAAGCCAGGACTGTGAACAAGACAAGCAGTTTCATCATCAGTTTAACAACGGAAACAACAAGCCTGGTAAACAGTTTAATTAGTTTTAACGTTTTCATATCATCATCCTTATATTAATCCGGCGTTACACGCCTCCATATTGGCGCCAGACGAGAGAACATCATACCAAACACCAATCCTACTGCCAGAGTACCTATAGGCGCTCTAAGAGGTTTGAAATCAGGCCAGAAAATACTTAGCAATTCAATAGCAACGCCCACGCTAGAAATAAACAGGATTCCCATCAAGCCACCATCTATTACAAATCTGTAACCTTCTTTTTCTAAAGATAGCTTTGTTCTCATACGTCAAACTCCTTGTTTTTGTTCTCATGTAACATTTCCAGTTTATTTATTTTCTGCTTTTGTATAAATGATATTGATGTAACTTCTAAGGTCACAACCAGTGAAGTTATCAACAAGGATGACATATTATGATTACCGAATAGAAGATTACTTTCTCTTCCCATATAAACAAATATAACAGATACAAAATAAAGAATTGACCAGTAGAATAAGGCTTTATCCCATCTACACCAAAACTTTTCCACACAAAAAGTTAAACAGTCATTCATTTCATTTTTTATGTAATTCATATGAGTTCTCCTTATTATTTAATAATACAGAGAGCATACTTGAACATTAAAAAATGCAAGCTCAGCACTGTCACTCATATGAATAAAAAAGTTATCCCCTTTTGCTGGTCATCAACTACAGGAAAATATTTGTTTTATATAGGAGATATAGGTAATACAGGGGGATCCCCAACACAACTACACATCAAGCTTTCCGGCTTGATGCGTCACCGTATATTCGTAGATCGACACTTTTTATTCGTAAAACTGACACCGTTTATTCGTAAATAGACACCATCTATTCGTGAATAGGACACTGTATATTTGTGTATAAGCTGTGATATACACAGGCTTATCCACAATAAATACACTACCTTGAGGGAACATGGCATGAGCTAGGATATAACAGCATGCCTTTATCTTTGAATTGAAATTTCGCTTTTGGATAAAGCACCTTCACTACTGATGCCGCTTCGATATATTTCTTTCTGAAATTTGACAATTTTGCATATGAACAACCACTTTGATTAACCAGATCAAGCCATGATATAAGTGTTGGATTAGATAAATTGAAATATCGAGTAGTTAAGAAACAATATATATCGATAGCCATGGGGTAATGACTCAGTGCATCAATGACACGCAGATCTATTGGTGTAGCATGAAGTTGAATATCTTCATAGAACGTTTCACTTAGCGTTACAAACCCCTCCCAATTATTTTTATTTACTGGATCCCATAACATCGATGCACTACGGGATATATTCATTGTATCGATAGTCCATTCACCTTCTGCTTCTTTAATCCAATGAATGGTTGACGCGAACAAACGTGGAAAGTGTTTTTTTAATGTAGTTATAGGCCCATTAGCACCCCCAGAACTCGTTTTACCAAGAATCCTGGCTAATTCGCCAAATGTTTTTCCGCAATAAATTTCATTTGATTTTGTTAGTATAGCCTGTGTCGTTAAATAAATAATTATCCAGCGAGGAACCCCACCATAAGGCAATCCAATTTCAGATGGTGATATAATTACTAACTTATAGTGTCCATTTTTCTTTATATACTCATTAGACGGCGACTCTCTCATTGGTAGAGCCATACTGGTCATTATTCTGGGCGCATACCCAATTGTTCCTTTGTCATACGCCGAGTGATTTTCAATATCTAAAGCCGTCTCAATTAAATACGCATCCGTTCTTTTTTTCATTTGGAAGCTTCCTCAAAACTTCCACCCTGGATATTTTTTTCTACCAGATCTCCCATCCATTTTACAAACTCATCCTCAGGAAAAAGTCGTCTACGCCCTGCTTTTAGACTAGGCGGCATAGGCCGTGAACACGCCAGCCTATTTCTTGCCGTTCCTACACTTATTCTCATTTCTTTACTTATTTCTTCAATCGTTAAATATTTTCTAGACATAATATTATTTCCTGTGTTGTTAAATTAATTCGTGTTACCAATGAATTTATTTGAACACAGGAATATAAATATGCAGGCTTGCAGTTTGAACCTATTCGGTACAATTTTAATATTAATCATTAAAAACATTCAAATACCAAGGAAATTAAAATGAATAAAATTAAAGTGTTTATTCTTACTGTAATTATTTTTATATCTTCTGGCTGCGCAACTAAAAAGCCAATAACCTATAACTCAAATAATTCTAAAGCATTGAACATAGTGACTGCTGCGGGAATGAATTACGGTTTAAAAGACGTGACCGTTGCAACCGACACGGTGACAGACATTAGAGACTCAAAAACTTTTGGTGCTGCATACGGGCTTGCTAGTTATTATTCCCCTTCACCCGGTCTATCCTCTTCTGGCTCAGCAGGACTGGCTGTTCTCTCATGGGCATTACTACCCAAAACACCAGCAGCAAGAAACAGTATTATTGCCTGGATGCCAGAAAGTATTGGTGGTATTAGCAAAAATGAAGCATTTGATAAAATGGCTGACCTAATTATTGAAGCCACTGAAAAAGCAGCTAAAGAACTTGAATATAAAACCAGCGTGTATATCCCAAAAGATGGAACTGATAAGAGAGGCCTAGTTATAAATTTAGTTAACCCTGATAATAAGAAGTGTGCTGTCACACCACCTGATACAAAATCATTTTGCAATGTGGTTTATAAAGTAAGACACCCGCATAAGATTGATAATACGCCACACTATATCGGTAATGGCGCAACCTGGTTCTTTGATCCAATGGAGTCAAAGTATACTGCACCCATTTTTGCTGACAAATACGGCTTTCAGTTTAATCAACTGGATATGATGATAGCTGTAAGTAGACACCTACCCGATTGGACATATATTTACCTGGCACCGAATGAAGTAAACATAACTGAAAAAGAGAAGCTCAAAATGCCTCTAATTTTAAACAAAGGTCAGGTACATTTATTTATAAAGGCGGATGATTCTTAAAAGTAAGTTTATATCTGAGCGAAAAGGCTATATGACATACATAGCCTTTAGCTTTCTTAACTACTTAGGTATTATTTGCTATTCCAAACAAATATAGTCGAAAACTTGTAGACGGTATTAATAATCGGGCTTATTGACCAAAGCGGACATTTAGGTAGGTCATTAGAGAATACTGCTTACACCGCAAAGCCGCCATAAGCACTTCTATTATTTACCTTCTTTAAAGCAGACATTTAACCCAAATTTGCATCAAATCCTGTTCATTGTGTAATGATCTCGCCGGTCAGCACTTGCTATTATTGATAATGAGACAGTAATCGAGTAATCTCAATAAGAAACAATAACTTACATCAATATATTAGATGTTACCAATATTGGATATACGGACCGGTGGGTCCGTATATCCACTGTTGAACTAAACCGCTTTGCGGTAGCTTTATATCGTCTCTTTTAGATACCCCAATCACCTAAAAATCCATCACAATTAATGTCCGATTTGTTAATCAACAAAGGAGACATATCATGAGTGCATTACGCCAAACCATGATTGACCAAATGCTTTTGAAGGGTTATTCAGAGCGCACTAAAACATGCTATCTTGCGGCCGTCAGTTTGTTGGCCAGACATTATCATTTATCACCTGACAAACTCACCCAGGCTGATATTCAAAACTGGTTATTATTCCTGGTTAAAGAGCGACACTTATCACCGGCCACTTGTCGTTTGTATTTAAATGCCGTGCGTTTTCTTTATCTTCACGTTTTACACTGGACAGAGTTTCAGATAGAACTTATTACACCCAAACGAAAACAGCGAATACCGGATTTATTATCCCCCACTGACGTTCGTTTGATCATAGAAAATGCATCCCATCCAAAATACCGTATGATGTTTACGTTGTGTTATGCCTGTGGTTTACGTGTCTCTGAACTGGTTGCCTTACAAGTGCACCATATCCATGGTGAACAGTGCTACTTACAGGTGGTTCAAGGCAAGGGCTTTAAGGATCGTAATCTGCCTTTATCATCTTCGCTGTTACAACAGCTACGTGAGTATTGGCGCGCCTTTCATCCCAAGCCTTTTTTATTTATCGGCCGTAAGCCAGATGCACCGATCAGTATTGCCAGTGTGCAAAAATATTTCACGAAAACAAAAAAACGCGCAGCCATTAACAAAGTGGGCGGTATTCATGGTTTGCGCCACGCGTATGCCAGTCATCAGTTAGCCGCGGGTATGCCGTTGCATCAATTAAAAAATATGCTCGGTCACACCGACCTTAAAAGCACAGAGCGCTATTTGCATTGGTGCCCTGAAAAGGGCTCTGACGATTTTGATTTACTGATGCACATGATGAAGGGGTAGGATCATGAGCGATCATTTTGTCTTTGCCCGCATCGTGCAACAGTTTTTAAGCGATGTT
>Ga0316205_10000616_pt1 | contig 60335 bp, 56 predicted proteins | sample 3monthpyrite_MG_FD_204941 | JGI IMG/M metagenome (GOLD analysis project Ga0316205, IMG submission 204941) | Microbial mat bacterial communities from mineral coupon in-situ incubated in ocean water Damariscotta River, Maine, United States -... | ecosystem: Environmental > Aquatic > Marine >...
ACGATAAATTGAGCTTTCGCTGAGCACGCGTAAGACCGACATAAGCAAGGCGTCGCTCTTCTTCGATGCTCTCGTCTTCAATACTGTTCTTGTGTGGAAGAATATTTTCTTCCATACCGACAAGATAAACGACTGGGAACTCCAGACCTTTTGCCGCATGCAAGGTCATCAAGCTAACATTGTTTGAATTGTTTTCATCGTCACGATCAAGTAAATCGATCAGTGTAAGTTTACTGACAATTTCCGATAAAGTATTAGTGATATTGTTCGCCGAAATACGTTTTATCATGGCGAGCAAGTCATTGACATTATTTATCTTACGCATAGCTGACTCTTCATCAGGCTGTGTATCGTGTAGCCAGCCTTCATAGTCAAGATCAGAAATTATCTTCATAAATAAAGTATCTGGACTATCTGATTCAACCAGCATATTCATATTTGATAGCCAGACACGCAGCTCTATTAAGCGTTTGTAGGCGCGTGGTGGGACTGCCTTTTCGAGGTCGTCATGCTCTAATGCCTCAATCAGACGTAGACGTTGTTCCGATGCAAATTGAACCAGTTTTTGTACACTGTTTGTGCCTAACTCGCGTCGTGGTGTATTAATTATTCTTAGAAGTGCTGTATCGTCATCCGGGTTAGTGACAATACGTAGGTAGGCCATGACATCTTTGATTTCACTATAAGCAAAAAATGACAACCCGCCACTTAAGTAATAAGGGATATTCTTTTCACGCAGCTGCTGCTCAAACAAACGTGATTGGTGGTTACTGCGATAGAGGATGGCGTAGTCGCTGAGTTGGGTACGATTTTGAAACATGTGATGCTGTAAATCAGCAACAACTTGTTCGGCTTCACGCTCGTCATCCTGGCTACTAATCAGGGTAATGGGATCACCCGGACCCAACTGGCTCCAGAGATTTTTTTCAAAAACATGGGGATTATTAGCTATTAAACGGTTTGCGGCATTGAGAATATTACCGGTCGAACGATAGTTTTGTTCTAACTTAACGACTTCAAGATCAGGGTAATCCTTCTGTAATTGCACAAGATTTTCAGGTCTGGCACCACGCCAGGCGTAAATAGATTGATCATCGTCACCGACCACTGTGAAATTACTATGTGGTCCATTTAGTAACTTGATAAATTCAAACTGACACATGTTAGTGTCCTGATATTCATCAACCAACAGATGACGAATCATTACTTGCTGATCATGGCGGTAAGCAGCATCCGTTTTAAGTTTTACAACGGGTTTAAAAATAAGGTCGTCAAAGTCAAAGGCATTAAATGTTGTTAAGGCCTCTTCATATTTGCTATAGACATTTGCCGCTGTGGTAGAAATGGGGTCATTGTGTTGTAAACGAATTACATCTTCTACAGTGAGCATGTCCTGCTTCCAGTCACTGATCTTCCATTGCACTTTTTCAGAGAGATTGCCAGGGTCACCATAATCGCGGCGCATGATATCTTTGATCAATGACAGGCTATCTCCAGCATCATAGATACTAAAATTCCTTTTGCGCTCATACAGTTTTGTATTAGCGCGAATCAGTTTCAGACCTAGTGTATGGAATGTCGAGATATGAACTGACTTTGCGGTAACTTCGTCAAGCAGCTCAGCAACCCTGGATTGCATTTCACGGGCAGCTTTGTTGGTAAACGTCACCGCGATAATGGTGCTTGGGTCATAGAGCTGTTGGTTAATCAAATGCGCTATTTTCTGAGTTAGGACGCGGGTTTTACCACTTCCGGCACCGGCCAGGACGAGTAAAGGGGACGTAACATGGTGTACCGCCCTGTTCTGCTCTGTATTTAATTGATTCGACATGAAGTCGCTATTGTAAGCGATATTAGATTAATGTCGATCTTGACTTTAGACTTATTCCGTTGACTCCAACTTAAAGTCTGATATGACTGCGACCGCATCTGGAACTTTCTGGCTTAGATCCCATTCACCTGCCGTGATAGATAAAATTAGGCGATTGCAGACATAATGCCGTTGTTTACGTGTCTTACTTGATAGCTCCGACCGGAAGCTGGTCACGCTATTGTGGATTAGAGTTTCGATATCGAGTGTAAATTTAACTGCGCCAAAATCGGTATGTTGTTCCTGGATCGATTTAGCGACAATGTCCTGGATGCGTTTGGATTTATCAACAATAGGGTTATTGGGTGTTTGCCAGGTCTGTTTGGCATGTTCAGCTGATTCTCCCAGGTGTTTAAACTCATCCGCGCAATCCAGCAGTAGGGTGTAGGTCATTTGTTCACGTAAATAAATCTGACCCACCGCATTCATAACGGACTGGGCTTGTTCATGATCAACAGCAGGGCTGGCGTCTAGCTGAGATGTAAATGTGAGGCATAGTAGGGAGGCCGCGAAAGAATTCAAAATACGATGTAACTCCATACCCCAATACTAATCGAATAATGGGCAGGATAGTAAGCGCATCAAGCTATTCCAATCAGGCAAATCCAATATGTAGATACCAACATTTACAGTGTGTCACTGCTGTTGCAAAACAAGACAAAAACCTGATTTTTGTTATATGATGCAATGAAATCATAAGGATAAGAAAGCATAAGACCATGGGAAAGTGGCTTTTTACCATACTATTCGTATGGACTATATCATCCCCCGCCAATGCAAATGTCTACCATGATAGTAATCTGGACTGGCAGACCATTGAAACCAAGCATTTTCTTATCCACTTCCATGATGGCGAAGAACAAATCGTCCGCGATTTCATTCCTATCGCCAATAAAATTCACGACGAAGTGACTAACTACTTAAGCTGGGTCCCTGAGGATAAAGTGGATGTGGTTTTTACCGATGAATTTGATATCTCCAATGGCTGGGCCACGGTTTTTCCTAACACTAACACCCATATCTTTTTATCGGCACCTGATGACGTAAATAGTCTTGAGGATCACAATGGTTGGTTGGAGATGGTATTCCTCCACGAATACATTCACATTGTCCATCTCGATAAGGCACGTGGTGCACCACTCACTCTTCGTAAAGTATTTGGTCGAGAAGGTTTGTTTATTCCAACGGTTTTTCCTAATGCCTATCAACCTGGGTGGTTCATAGAAGGAATTGCTACTTACGGTGAAACCAGCCGTGAACAAGGTGTAGGTCGAGGGCAAAGCTCTTATTACGAGATGCTCATGCGTGGTGAAGTCATGGGGGGCGTGAAAGAGTTAAGGCGTATCAATCAACCGATTGGCTCCTGGCCTGGCGGTACGATTCGTTATCTTTATGGTGTTAACTACCATTACTTCATTCGGGATAAGTATGGGGATAAACAGATCCGTAACATGGTCGAAGGTCTGTCCGACAACATTGTGCCTTTTAGAATCGATTCAAATACCAGAAATACGTTTGGCAAAGATCTCGATGGGATGTGGGCGGAGTTTAATGGTTATCTACATGAGCGCCATGATCCGGTAATCGAAAGAATTAAGGCCGATGGTGTGGTTGCCGGAACGGCACTGAGTGATCATGGTTACCAAGCTGAGTCACTACGCGCTTTAGGTGGTCAGGTCTTTTATGTTTCGTTTAATGGACGTAGTCATTCTGCATTAATGCGTTCCGTAAAAGGTCAGCCGGCCGAGAAGATAAGAGACATCAACTTCGGGGCAAGACTGGATGTACACAAGGACAAGGGTATCCTTATCACGCAGCCCGAGGTGTGTCGGAATGCACGGATTTACTATGATATTTATCGAGTCGATACGGACGGTGGTGATTATACCCGCCTGACCGATTGTGCTCGATATCGACAAGCAGTCTGGTCTAGTAAGGGTGATCGGATCATTGCCGTGCACAATGAGCTTGGTATCAATAGCCTGCATATTCTGGATGATAATGCCAAGCTCATAGAAAAAATCTGGTCAGGCGATGATGGTCAACAAATTGGCCAAATGAGTTATTCGCCTACGGAAGATAAAATCATAGCCAGTGTCTGGCGGGAAAATCAGGGATGGAATCTTGAGCTGTTTGACCTTGCCACACGTGCATGGACTGCAGTGACAGACGACAAATTTATTCAGAGTTATCCTGTTTTTTCTGCAGATGGTCAGTCGGTTATTTACAGTGCGGATTACGATGGAATCTATAATGTATACCAGCGACAAATTACAGATAACACACGATCAAAGTTAACCAACCTGCTTGGCGGTGCTTTCTATCCTGCTTATACCAGTAATGGTCTTTACTACCTGGGTTATCAACCACAAGGTTACGATTTATTTCATATTACAGAGCCCAAGGTTCTCGCGACATACGCTGAATCTGCCGAATCCACACAGGAATCGCCCTCGATGGGTGAATTAATACCGGTTGCGTTTAAGGCAAAACCAGAAACAGAAACAAAGGATTACTCAGAGCCATCATTAGTCGCAAAAGAGTATTCGCCCTGGAAAAGTGTGGCCCCTTCATGGTGGCTACCTTACTTTTTGGTGGATGATCAACGTACTGAGTTAGGTGCGCAGACGTTTGGTAACGATGCTTTGAATCGTCATTCATATTTTGTTTTCCTGGCCTATGATTTTGAGAATGAATGGCTTACCGGTAGTCTGGATTATTTCTATGATGGCTTTTGGCCGATCCTGCATTTCGGTTTATCAAGAGAAACCGATCTGTTTGTCGATGGTAATGATGACCCCAGTAAAATTCGTGCTGAAAAACAGGCTTTATTAGAAGCCATTATACCTTTCACCTCAGTTGATAATGTCCTGTTTATACATACTGCAATATCAACCGAGCGTAACAAAGACGTTTGGAATGCACCAACCACCGCAGGAACGCCAGACTCGAGAGATGATTTTGTTGGGATCGGCTTACGTTATATCTCAGCAAACCGATACCCATTGTCTGTTAGTCGGAGCGAAGGACGTGAACTGCGTCTCGTCTACGAAGACACTGATGTAATTGGTAATAGTGATAACAAGGGACAGATCCTGGTTGGCGAGTGGCGAGAGTTTTTACATCTTGGTCGTGAGCATGTGCTTGCACTTCGCCTGGTCGAAGGTCGAGGTGAAGATAACTCATCCCCATTTCGTTTAGGGGGCAACCAATCAGATAATCCCTTTGCTTTCGGTACTGGCGATATTGCACCACTTTTCGATGAACGAGAATATTCACTCCGAGGCTATGACGAAGGTCGCTCGCAACTGATTGGTAGAAATATGCGACTCTTCTCTGCTGAATACCGTTTCCCAGTTTGGCGCATTGAGCATGGTTGGATGTCACCGCCATTTGGTTTTAATCAAATTCACGGTACCGTCTTTTACGACACCGGTGGTGTCTGGTCTAATGCCGAATCAAAACCAGGCACTTATTATGATAGTGTCGGTATTGAACTAAACACGGAGCTAGACTTGCTTTATGATTTCAGACTGCATGCTGTGCTAGGTTTTGCCAGCGGTCTGGATGATGTGATTGGTGAGGATAAAGTTTATCTTCGCATCGGCAGCCAGTTTTAGCTTGCTTTTATTTAAGTTTTTTTATTTGCTTGAACCGATGGTTCTCATCAAAACATAATTCAAAATAACCGCTAATACCATCTGCGACGACAAATTTTCGTAAGTGTTCTGCTGGAAATTCAATCCGTTGGCCATCAATACAAACGGCTGAGACCGATTTTGCCTGTCCGGAGTAGTATTGGAGGTAGTCTTCAGCGCTTATCTGTAATCTGAACTGTACACAATTCATTGGAGTGGCTCTGTTGAGAGTTTTAGCTCGCTACTAGCTGCTGTGAGAAAGCATCGATGATCTGTCGTCGTGCCATGTTTGCCAACGCAGTTCGGTCATGACCTTCAGGCGAGAGCAGCGGGCAAAAGCTGACATGGACCTCGGTATATGGACGTTTGATCACGCGGTATAAGGTTATTAGCAGATTATCGTTATCGATGTAAGCGGCATCCCTGTTTGGTTGTCCGTCACGCATATAACGAATGGCGACAGGCTGGATCGGTGTGTTGCTATTGATAGCTGCTTGAAAAAGTCCGGCATGAAATTTTCGCGGTTCCTTTTCATGTGCTGTTGTACCTTCTGGGAAGACCATGACTGAGCGACCTTGCTTGAGTGCCTCGCATACAGCGTCAATAACACGTGCGACGAGGCTGCGTTTACCACGTTTGATGAAAATTGTACCGACTGAAGATGAAATATAGCCAATCACTGGCCAATAGCGAACCGTATCTTTAGACAGGAAATTCAGTTGTGTAATAGAGAGAACAGCAATAATGTCCAGAAACGAGATATGGTTACCGACATAGAAGGCGGTTTGAGCAGGTGGCGAACCGTGCTGGTAGATACGCAGTCCTAAGAATCGACAAAAGTGCCGCATCCACCAGTGAACTATGCTCGATCCTGTTGGTGTGAGAAACCAATTTTTGCCCAGACTAATTCGCAGCAAAATAATCAATACGATACAAAGAAAAAGCAGCGCGAGTAAATACACGCCACGTAGGCTGGCGCGTAGAATATCAATTGCTCGAGTTTGTTGGTTAGATGCGCTCAATAAAGTGTTTAGTGTATCGATGTGAGATTTTACTAGAGTCTAGCAAAACAAACACATCAGCAACACCAAACGCGGCGTCCCAGTGAGGCTCACCACAGATATAGGCACCCTGACGTAAATAGGCCTTCAACAGGGTTGATAGTAAAATATCATTTGCGCTGGAACTAATTGGGTTCAGACGCAGTGGGATGCGTGGTTTGACACGCAGGCTCTCCGGTGAAAAATGTTTTTCACGTAAGTGGTGCATAACGTGAGAAATATAATTGTCTCCATGCGACAGTGGAATGCTGCAGCAACCAAATAGTGAATCGATTTTATTTTCGACCACAAAGCGCGCGATACCTTGCCACAACATGGGTAATGCTGAACCCCGTCGGTATTCCGGATGTATGCAGGTCCGGCCAACTTCGAGATAGCGTTGACCATCTCTTAATATGCGGCTCAGATCAAACTCTGATTCAGAGTAGAAGCCAGAGGTTTTTTCGCTGCCAGCGTTATCCAGCAGGCGTGTTGTTGCAACAATTTCATTGGTACGATTATCGAATACGGCGATATGGTGGCAGTGAGGATCGAAAATATCGATATCCATTTCTGCATTGTCATTTTGCAGGTCGGCACCTAATTCGAGGGCAAAGATGTCATAGCGTAATTTAAGGCAGCGGTTTAAGGTCTTTTCATCATCGACCAGAATGACGCTGAATTTTTGGCTGAATTTCTTTTCAGGTAGTTGTGCAAAAGCACTGATTGGCATGGCCATTATTTTGTCTCCAATTATGTCTTGATCGAAATTTAGAGACAGGCAATGACAAAATGGTTAAACAGGCATGACAGTTTTATTAAATGGCCGAGGCGTCATTTCGCTAAGCATGCCTGCTTGGCGATCCAGCCGCCGGTAACTGATGGCCTCAGTTAAAAACTGAGGCGTAATTGAAGGCTGTTGTTCTAGATCAGCGATAGTGCGTGCCAGGCGTAGGATCCGGTGGTAGGCACGTGCCGATAATCCTAGTCGTTGACTGGCCTGCTCGAGCAGTTGTTGGCACTGTTTATCGAGCTCACAAACACCCTGTAGCTCCTGGTTGCTTAGCATCGCATTTGGTTTTTGGTGGCGTTCCATCTGTACTTTACGGGCAGCCTGCACACGCTGGGCGACATGTTCACTGGTTTCCTGATTCTGGTTTGATGTCTGTAGTTGGCTAAACGGAATACTGGGCACATCGACATGCATATCAATGCGATCCAGCAGCGGGCCTGAGATACGTGCTTTATAACGCTCGACCTGTTCAGATGTGCATTGGCAGCGGCTATTGGGGTGACCGTGGTAGCCGCACGGGCAGGGGTTCATGGCAGCGATGAGCTGGAATCGGGCCGGGAATTCAGCCTGTCTAGCAGCGCGTGAGATCGTGATATGCCCCGATTCGATCGGTTCTCGCAGGACTTCCAGCACACGTCGATCAAACTCAGGTAGTTCATCCAGAAACAACACGCCGTGGTGGGCCAGGCTAATTTCTCCAGGACGAGGGTGAGAACCCCCTCCCACCAGGGCAACGCCAGAGGCTGTGTGATGGGGCGCGCGAAAAGGTCGTTGCATCCATTGTTGGTAATCAAAGCCATGATTACTAATCGAATAAACGGCGGCGGTCTCGAGCGCTTCTTGTTCACTCATGCCTGGCAGAATGCTGGTCAAGCGTGACGCTAACATGGTCTTGCCCGTACCCGGTGGACCAATAAACAATAAACTGTGGGTGCCTGCAGCAGCAATTTCTAAAGCACGTTTTGCATGGCGCTGTTCATGCACATCTTTTAGGTCCAGGCCATTTCTCTTGATGGCGTGGGCCTCGGTGCGAAAGGTTTCAAAGTCTAATATGTCCTGGCCACTTAAATGGCCAACAATTTGTAACAGGTGATCAATCGCGAGGATGCGAATTCCACTAACCAGTTTTGCCTCTGATAAATTTGCACGTGGAATAACAAGAATGCGATCTTCATGACGCATTTGCATAGCGGCGGGAATTACGCCCTTTATCGACCTTAACTCGCCACTGAGTGCCAGCTCTCCAAGAAACTCATACTGACTGAGGGTCTCGGCAGGTAACTGGCCAGAAGCGGCAAGAATACCCATCGCGATAGCAAGATCGAAACGGCCGCCACCTTTGGGTAGATCGGCAGGGGCCAGGTTGATGGTTATACGCCGTGCAGGAAATTCAAGTTGTGAATTGATAATCGCTGCTCTTACCCGCTCTTTACTTTCCTTTACTTCCGTCTCGGCCAGGCCAACGATGTTGACCTTGGGCAGACCACCTGACAAGTGAACTTCAACATTAACGGGTAGAGCATTAATTCCCGATTGGGCACGCGTGAAAATATTTGCCAATGACATGCTTGGACTCCTTTCCTGTATGTCTCATCCTATCCATGGATGAATATTAATAGTGTAAATGAGCTAGTTTTAGTTAGCTGTAGGAAGACGCTGATGCTGGGATAAAGATTTTCCTACAAGGATTAAAAAGGGAAGGGACTAGCGTTCAAGTTCAGCCAATTTTGCTTCCAGCTGCTTGAGCTGCTCACGGGTTTTTTCCAGTACCGCACGCTGGACATCGAACTCATCGCGGGTGACCAGATCCATCTTTTTCAAGGCCGCGCTGAGGCTGGCTTTTAGCGTAGTATTAACATCATCTCGCAGCGCATCAGCGCCTTGAGGTAATTTAGCCAGGATTTCATTAACTAGATTATCAATAGGGTTTATTGCCATTTTGTGCCCCAATTCTGTGCATTCGATGCAGAAATTTTGTGATCAGGCTGTTATCATTGCCGAAAATTTGGTTAACCTCAATAAGTATTTAGTTAGCATATTGATGTTTTTTGGCCACTTTACTTACTAACGCATGAATTGAAGGAGTCTTTGCATGCTACATCAACTAAAAAGATCTTGTTTACTGGGTGTGGGTTTAATCGGACTGGCAGGCACAACACAGGCGGCCGAACTGACCGCTAACGTTGGTGTAACCAGCAACTACGTCTTCCGTGGTATTACTCAAACAGATGACGGCCCTGCAGTACAGGGCGGTGTTGATTACATCCATGAAAATGGTTTTTATGCTGGTGCCTGGGCATCAAATGTCGACTTTCCAAATCAGGGTGATGGCTTTGAAGTTGATCTCTATGCAGGTTATAACTTCAAACTGAACGAAAATGTGCTTTTCGATGTAGGTTATATTACTTACCAATACACAGACAGCGCACTTTCAGATGCAGACGAAATCTATTTTGGTGCTTCATTTAAAGATTTCTCAGTAACATATTATGTTGGTGACATTGATGGTGGTAGTAATAATGACTATGCCTACATTGATTTGAAATATTCGATGCCACTGCCTAGTGAATTCAACCTACATTTGCACTACGGCAATATGAATAGTGATGCGAACAACAGTGACTACGAAGATGTTGCTATCGGCGTGAGCAAGGAGATTGGAGGTTTTGATGTTGGTCTGACGGTGACCACAACTGACCATGATAATGCTGCAGTCGAAGATGATGAAATCTTTATAACCGTAAGCAAAGCATTTAACTTGATGTAAGTCAGTTAGCAAGTTGCTGATAAAAAGCCCGCTTTTGCGGGCTTTTTTCATCCTAGAAGAAAAGCCGCACTTATTTAGTGCGCAAAACTTATCACTGTTAAATAAACAAATATGGAAAAAGCAGTGAAAATATGACAAGTTTTGTATCTTGAAAAACGGTTGTCGACAGGACTGCAAATGGATTATAGCCAGGTTCCTATTATACTCATGCTCGCATTTGGTCTGGGCCTGCTTCATTCGCTAGATGCGGATCACATTATGGCGGTCTCAAATTTAGCTTCGTCACGCCCAAATAGAAAAGCGACTATTCAGTTTTGCCTGCGCTGGGCAGTAGGGCATGGCTTGACGTTATTAACGGTAGGTTTCCTGTTTTTTGCTTTCGGTTTTTCGCTTCCTGCTTCAATCAGCCATTATGCCGAGATCGCGGTTGGAATAATGTTAATAATTATTGGTGTTTTGGTTTTAGTTGAGTTGCTGCGAAAGCGTGCCCACATTCACTTCCATGAACATAGTGGATTACCTGCACATGCACATTGGCATTCTCACCACAAAGAAAAATCACATCACCACTCGCACACAGCGGTCTTTGTTGGCATCCTGCATGGCTTAGCGGGTTCAGCACCGTTACTAGCACTGATACCCATTGCTACCAGTGAGCAGCCTTTATATGGCTTTTTATATTTGTTGATTTTCAGTCTCGGTGTTATGACTTCAATGTTAATATTTGGTGGCGTGCTGGGCTTATTTACCAAAAAAATACTGGATATGAGTGAGTTATTGTTTAGATGGGTTAGGGGCATTTTAGGCCTAAGTGCCATAGCCGTAGGCGGCCTTTTGATACAAGGAGTTGTGCAATGAATGCCAATATGGCAGAAACGTTGCCGAGCAGGTCCTGGCATGCAGAACTTTCACTGGGCTATAAAAAGAGCCGGGACAAAACAGTATTATCCAATCGAGAGCATAAAGGTCCACTGGTAGTTCAGAAGCCCTTTTATCCTGAGGGTGAGGTTTGCCACACTTATATCTTACATCCGCCAGGGGGTATTGTTGGTGGAGACCAGCTAACGGTAAATGTAAATGTTGCCTCCGGTGCTCACGCCTTAATTACCACTCCTGCCTCTGGAAAATTTTATCGCTGTGATGATCGGCAGGCGAGTCAGTTTCAGAATCTCAAGATTGAAGATGGAGGAATTCTTGAATGGCTGCCACAAGAAACTATTTTATTTAACCAGGCCAAAGTCAGAACCAGGACTAGTATAGAGATTGGTGAGCAATCAAAATTTGCTGGTTGGGAGATTGTCTGTCTTGGCCGTCCCGCCAGTGATGAGCCCTATAGTGAGGGTTATTGCCATCAAGGATTTGAAATAACACGTAATGGTAAAAAGATTTTAGTGGAGCGAGCGCGTCTTGAAGGTGGCAGTGAACTGCTAGATGCTAAGTGGGGTATGCAGGGCTCTACAGTGATGGGTGTCATGGTAGTGAATGATGCTAGTCAGGAAATGCTTGAATTCGCAAGAGCGGCTATCTCAGTTAAACAGGGTATAGGTAGTGCAAGTTTGATCAACGATTTATTGGTATGTCGATGTCTTGGAGAGCAGGGCATAGAGGTAAGAGAGTATTTTACCCGAATCTGGGAGGCCATCAGACCTAACTGGATTGATCGAGAAGCGATACAACCGCGTATTTGGAATACGTAAATGAAATTTAGAGTATGGGGTTAAGACTATGGAGTTATCACCAAGAGAAAAAGATAAATTGTTATTGTTTACTGCAGCATTACTGGCAGAAAGAAGAAAAGAAAAAGGGCTCAAGCTGAATTATCCTGAATCAGTAGCTTTCATATCGGCTGCCATTATGGAAGGTGCGCGAGAAGGCAAGACGGTGGCAGAGTTGATGAGTTACGGAACGACTTTATTAAGCGTGGATGATGTTATGGAAGGTGTCGCTGATATGATTCATGATGTACAGGTTGAAGCAACCTTCCCGGATGGCACCAAACTGGTGACCGTACATAGTCCGATTGTTTGAGACTAGCAACCTGAAAAAATAATTGGAGAGCAGCAATGAAGCCAGGTGAGTATTTTATAGAAGACGGAGAGCTTGAATTAAACCAGGGGCGGGAGACGCTTAAGATTTCCGTAGCGAACACAGGTGACAGGCCTATTCAGGTTGGTTCACATTATCATTTTTACGAAACGAATTCGGCGCTCGACTTTGATCGTGAACAGAGCAAAGGGTTTCGATTAAATATTGCAGCTGGCACTGCAGTGCGTTTTGAGCCTGGCCAATCTCGGGAAGTGGAGCTGGTTGCCTATGCTGGCGATCGAAAAGTTTATGGCTTCACTGGAAAAGTTATGGGAACTCTTTAGAGGAAAGAACCATGGGAAAAATTAGCAAACAAGCCTATGCCGAAATGTACGGTCCGACTAAAGGTGATCGGGTTCGCCTCGGAGATACCGAGATTATTATCGAAGTAGAAGACGACAAAACTATTTACGGTGATGAAGTTAAATTTGGTGGTGGCAAGGTCATCCGTGATGGTATGGGACAAAGTCAACGTACCAGTAAAGATGTGGTGGACACCGTCATTACCAATGCACTCATCCTTGATTACTGGGGAATTATAAAAGCCGATGTGGGAATTAAAGATGGTCGGATTGCAGGTATAGGTAAAGCAGGTAATCCCGATGTACAACCTGGTGTGGATATTGTGATCGGTCCGGGTACTGAGGCGATTGCAGGCGAAGGCCAAATCTTAACCGCGGGGGGGATTGATGCGCACATTCACTTTATTTGTCCACAACAGATTGATGAGGCCTTGATGTCTGGCGTAACAACGATGCTCGGTGGTGGAACAGGGCCTGCGACAGGCACGAATGCGACAACATGTACTCCAGGTCCCTGGAATATCCACCGTATGTTGCAAGCCGCCGATGAGCTGCCCATGAATTTAGGCTTTCTTGGTAAAGGTAATGCGAGTACCCCTGAGGCACTTGAAGAACAAATTCAGGCCGGCGCGATGGGTCTGAAGCTCCATGAAGACTGGGGGACAACCCCAGCTGCGATTGACAATTGCTTAAGTGTGGCAGAAAAGACCGATGTGCAAGTGGCGATTCATACTGACACACTCAATGAATCGGGTTTTGTTGAAGACACATTGGCTGCCTTTAAGGATCGAGTAATTCATACCTATCACACTGAAGGCGCGGGGGGCGGTCATGCACCGGATATCATCAAGGCCTGTGGTGAAGCAAATGTCCTACCCTCAAGTACCAATCCAACTCGACCTTATACCGTGAACACGATTGATGAGCATTTAGATATGCTAATGGTATGTCATCATCTTGATCCAAATATTGCGGAGGATGTGGCATTTGCCGAGTCACGAATACGCCGTGAAACGATAGCGGCTGAAGATATCCTGCATGACTTAGGCGCGTTCTCAATGATTGCATCAGATTCGCAGGCCATGGGACGAGTCGGCGAAGTTATCACCCGAACCTGGCAGACGGCGCACAAAATGAAAGTACAGCGAGGCAGCCTTGAGCAGGATAACGCTCGCCATGACAACCACCGTGCTAAACGCTATATGGCTAAGTATACGATCAACCCAGCTATTACCCATGGTATAGCCGATCAGGTGGGATCGATTGAAGTCGGTAAGCTTGCCGACCTGGTTTTATGGAAACCTGCTTTCTTTGGGGCGAAACCTTCTTTGATTCTAAAGGGTGGTTTTATTGCCGCCGCACCTATGGGCGATCCCAATGCATCTATTCCTACACCACAACCCGTTCACTACCGCCCCATGTTTGGTGCCCTGGGTGGTGCAAGAGCGCATACCTGTTTAACCTTTATGTCGCAAGCGGGCATAAAGGCAGGTGTTGCTGATCAGCTTGGAATAAACAAAACAGTAGCAGCGGTGAGTGGCACACGTAAGATTAGAAAAGCTGATATGAAACTTAATGATTACCAGCCGAATATAGAAGTGGACTCACAAACCTATGAAGTACGTGCAGATGGTCAGCTGTTAACCTGTGAGCCTGCTGATGTTTTACCACTGGCACAGAAATACTTTTTATTCTAGAAACTGAATGAGTTGATATATGCTTAAAGCAACTGAAGTGTTTACAGAGCCTGCGAATGTAGAGTTAAGTTTAACCCTGCCCTTTGAATTAAGACAAAAGAGTCGTTTAAAGGCAATGTTGGATAATGGTGATGAGATAGGACTCATGTTACCAAGAGGAACGGTTTTACGCGGCGGCGATCTATTGAAAGCTGAGGATGGCTCGATTATTCAAATCAAAGCGGCTGAAGAAACGGTTTCGACTGCCACGATTGAAGATCCACGGTTATTTGCTCGAGCCTGTTACCATCTTGGCAATCGTCATGTTCCTCTACAAATTGGAGAGAACTGGCTTCGATACCTACATGATCATGTACTTGATGAAATGTTAGATGGTCTAGGTATTGAAATATGCTGTGAACAAGCTACGTTTGAACCTGAGTCTGGAGCCTATGGTGGTCATTCCGCTCACTCTCACCATAGTCACTAAATAATGAAAAAAAGTCACACGCCATCTATGTCAGTGTTGCGTTTATGGCAGCTCATTAGTCCAGCCTTACCGGTCGGCGCCTATGCTTATTCTCAAGGGCTTGAATATGCAATCGACAGCCAGTGGGTCAATAACAAAGAAGAGGTTGAGCAATGGATAAAAGGACAAGTCAAGCATAGTTTGTCGCACATGGATATACCTGTGCTAAAGAGAATGTATAGTGCCTGGCAAGAAAAGGATTATGAGCAAGTAAGGGAATGGAGTGAGTTTGTAATTGCTGCTCGAGAATCTAGTGAGTTAGTAGCGGAGGATCTACACCTTGGTCGTGCATTAGCCACCTTATTACATGAACTAGACGTTCCGAGTGCAGAGCAATACAAATTTTCAGATAATGCATGTTATGCAGTATTGTTATCGTTAGCAGCAGTGCATTGGAATATATCGATTGATGAAATTGCCCAAGGTTACTTATGGTCCTGGTGTGAGAATCAAGTAGCAGCGGCTATAAAGCTGGTACCGTTGGGGCAAACAGATGGACAGAAAATTCTTATTTCAGTAGCAAGTGTTATTCCAGATGCAGTGCGAAGTGGTTTAGAACTAGAAGATGATGAGATTGGTATGCTGGCGCCAGCAGTTGGAATCGCCAGCGCATTACATGAAACGCAATATTCAAGATTGTTTAGATCATAATTAATAAAGCTGGAGTCCTTAATGTCAAACAAAGCAGTATCAGATCAGGTTTTACGTATCGGTGTGGGTGGTCCCGTAGGATCAGGTAAAACAGCCTTAGTCGAGGCCTTGTGTAACTCTATGCGTGAACGTTTTAATATTGCAGTGGTAACTAATGACATTTATACAAAAGAAGATGCACAATTTTTAATTAAGCGTTCTGCCTTGTCTGAAGATCGAATCATTGGGGTTGAGACAGGGGGTTGTCCACATACTGCGATTCGTGAAGATGCATCGATGAATCTGGCAGCTGTCGCTGAACTTAATCAGCGTTTTACTAATCTAGATATGGTATTGGTTGAGAGTGGTGGTGATAACCTCAGTGCCACCTTCAGTCCTGAATTATCAGATTTAACAATTTACGTAATCGATGTCTCGGCAGGAGATAAAATTCCCCGTAAGGGCGGGCCGGGCATAACTAAATCAGATCTGTTAGTTATTAATAAAATCGATCTAGCCCCACATGTAGGTGCATCTTTGGAAGTTATGGACCGCGATGCGAAAAAAATGCGCGGTGATCGTCCTTTTGTCTTTTCGAATCTAAAGACAGGTGAAGGTCTAAAAGACATTGAGACGTTTATAATCAACAAAGGTATGCTTGATGCCTGATTGTTGTTTTCATATCAGGGTATTTGTTTTAACACCACAAAATCCAATCAATTCTGCACCAACATGCGGCACCGTAATAGTGCAGACGCACTAACATCGAACATATCAACTATTTCATTTTTCTTACTTCCACCCTAACTAACTGTTTTTTATGGGTATTTCAGGTTGGCACAGCGTTTGCTCTAGTGGATGCAGACGTTGTGTATTTTCGTTCACTGGATGAATAGAGGGGGGCTAGTTAGCTAGAGGTAAACCCTGGAATACAAACTGAAAATTTTTAATTTAATACTCAACACATTAACTACTCGGGAGTAGAAAAATGAAATCAAAAAGACTTAACTTAACCGCAGCGGCTTTAGCTGTCTCTGTCGCAATGGGCTCAAGCCTGGCGGCACCTGAAGCAGCTCAAGCTGAAGTTGCTTATAACGTAGGTGTTCACTCTAAATATCTTCTGCGTGGTATTTTTGAAGAGAATACGGGTGCAGCTATCCAAGGTGGCGTTGATTGGAGTGATAAATCAGGATGGTATGCAGGATGGTGGTTCTCAAGCTTAAGTTATAGCTATGAAGCACCAGCTGATACTAAAACCGATGTAACTGGTTTTGAGAATGACTTCTATGGCGGTTATTCCGGCAATATCACCGATACAATTGGTTATGATGTTGGTTTGATTCAGTACGTCTATGTCAATGTTGACGATTCTGACTTATTGGAAGCAACAGGTACTTTAACCTTTGGTGATTTCTATGTAGGCGCTCAATACCTACTGTCTGATGGCTGGTGGGGTAATTCAGGCGATATCTACTGGAAAGCTGGTTGGTCTGGTAGTGTCGGTGGTGATGTAACTCTGGGTCTTGATTATGGTTACTACACTTATGATGATTCAGATAACAGTGAGTTAGGTTCTGCGACAACAAGCACCTCTGGCTTCCGTCACCTGAACGTAACAGCGTCTACACCTATCGCTAAAACTGGTGCAGAAGCTTATGTTCAATACACCTTTGCAGGTGAAGATCGTACAGGAACTGAATACAACGATTCTATGGTTGTTGGTGTTACTTACGGTTTCTAAGAAAATTGTAAAATTTCAGGATAGGCGGCTGTTTTGCAGCCGCTTTATTCCTTCTTCTAAAAAATAATCACGGAGGTATCAAATGCGTAGCTGGATTAAAAAATTCACGCAAGCGACGGTAGCCGGTGTTGTACTTTTCGGTGTTACTGTTTCTGCACAAGCTGCAGACACGATTAAGGTCGGTGTGCTTCATTCACTATCAGGCACTATGGCAATCAGTGAAACGACATTGAAAGACACAGTCTTAATGATGATCGATGAACAAAACAAAAAAGGTGGGGTATTAGGTAAGAAACTAGAAGCGGTTGTTGTTGACCCTGCATCGAATTGGCCACTATTTGCTGAAAAGACTCGTGAACTTATTTCACAGAAAAAAGTAGATGTTATATTTGGTTGCTGGACCTCAGTATCACGTAAATCTGTTTTACCTGTTATCGAAGAATTGAATGGTCTACTTTTCTATCCTGTTCAATATGAAGGTGAAGAATCCTCAAAGAACGTTTTCTATACAGGTGCGGCACCAAATCAACAAGCAATTCCTGCGGTAGATTACTTAATGAAAGAAGTAGGTGTTAAGCGTTGGGTGCTTGCTGGTACTGATTATGTATACCCGCGCACAACTAATAAGATCCTTGAAGCATACTTAAAAGCGAAAGGTGTGAAGGCTGAAGACATCATGATCAACTACACACCGTTTGGTCATGCTGACTGGCAGAGTATTGTATCTGATATCAAGAAGTTCGGTTCTGCTGGCAAGAAAACAGCTGTAGTTTCTACCATTAACGGTGATGCCAATGTACCTTTCTATAAAGAGCTTGGTAACCAGGGTATCTCTGCTGAAGATATTCCAGTAGTCGCTTTCTCTGTTGGTGAAGAAGAGCTATCTGGTATCGATACCAAGCCGCTTGTCGGTCACCTTGCAGCATGGAACTACTTTATGTCTGCTGAAGGTAAAGAAAATGAAGCCTTCATTAAGTCTTGGCACAAATTTATCAAAGACAAAAAACGCGTAACTAATGATCCTATGGAAGCCACCGCGATTGGTTTCAAGATGTGGGTGAAGGCCGTTACTAAAGCGAAGTCAACGGATACTGATAAAGTTGAGCAAGCGATGATCGGAATTAAAGTTCCTAATATGACCGGTGGTATTGCTGAGATGCTTCCAAATCATCACTTGACCAAGCCTGTTCTGATTGGTGAAATTCAGGAAGATGGTCAGTTTGAGACTGTATGGCAAACTGATGGTACTGTACCTGGTGATGCATGGTCTGACTTCTTACCAGGCAGTAAAGATGTCGTTTCTGACTGGGTGAAACTTAAGTGCGGTAACTACAATACGAAAACGAAGAAGTGTTCAGGACAAAATTTCTAAGTCCGTGATAATAACCCCAGTCAGTATATTACTGGCTGGGGTTTTTTTATTAGTACAATTTGCTATATGGTAATCGATATTCTGTTATGATTAGTTCGATAAAATTCAGTATTAATTAACCTTGCCCGTGATGCTGTGTAAAATAGAAAATATAAAACAATGCAACATAGATCATTCATACGATTTCTTCTGATAGCTGTTTTGAGCATGGCTTCCTATACAGCAATGGCAGTTGAACCATCACAGCTGTTAGATAATACTCAGTCCAGTGATGACGCCGAGACCCTGAGCTTTGAACAGGCAGTTGCGCTCCTGGCAGAAAAAGCAAATTTCAAGCAACAGGAACAAAACCTTATACGCCTTTCTGGTTACGAAGATGAACGGGTCTATGACATCCTGTATTCGTTTTCAAAAAATACTTTATTTTATGTGAAAGAGACAAAAGAGCTGGTCAGCGCGGTTAATATTGGTGACAGCTACAAAGTGACGTCAGTGCTAGCTGGTAAGGTGCTGGATATAACCTCAAAAAGTAAATTAAAGAAAGTAAAGTCAAAAAATAGTTTACGCCGTCTGGCCGGTGAGTATCTGGCTATTCTTGGTTTAAAAAGCAAAAATGTTAGTATCCGAAAAAAGGCTGTCTATGATGTTATTAAGAATGTTGACGAAGACGCTTATCTCACTCTGAGTAAGTTGGTAAAAACAGAACCCGAAGAAGATATACTTGAATTGATTCAAGTTGGTATTGCTATGTGGGAAGTTGACTCAGATACCCAACAAACACGCCTTGAAGCAATAGCAACCTTATCTGAAAGTCTGATTCCTGATGTCAGGGTCAAACTGGCCGCATTTAACAAGAAAACGGAATCAGGTGAATACGTCGAGACTGATAAAAGAGTCCGTACTGCCGCCGCAAGAGCGGTAGGTAAAATTGATGAGCGAATAGGCTTTTTTAGTTTCCTGGACAATGTTGTTTTCGGTTTAAGCCTGGGATCTGTATTGTTACTCATTGCCATTGGTTTAGCGATAACCTTTGGCGTGATGGGTGTGATCAATATGGCACACGGTGAGCTGATGATGATCGGCGCTTATACAGCCTTTGTTGTACAGCAAGTTTTGCCATCACATATTGGTTTGTCGGTCTTTGTTGCGATTCCGTTAGCATTTCTAGTTTCAGCTATGTTTGGTATCGCGATCGAGCGATTTGTGATTCGCTATATGTATGGGCGACCACTAGAAACACTATTGGCAACATTTGGTATCAGTCTAATATTGCAACAAATGGTGAGAGTCATTTTTGGCCCAACCAATCAGGCCGTTGAAACACCACCCTTTATGAGCGGCTCGCTCGAATTCAATCCCATCTTTGCGATTACTTATAATCGGCTATATATATTCATTTTTAGTATCGCGGTGCTGTTAGCACTTATTTATATATTAAAAAGGACACGACTAGGTTTACAGGTACGTGCAGTTTCACAAAACCGACAGATTGCCAAGGCCATGGGAGTACGTTCCGAGTGGGTTGATGCGCTTACCTTTGGTTTAGGTGCAGGTATTGCTGGTATAGCCGGTGTTGCATTGAGTCAGCTAACTAATGTGGGACCTAACCTGGGCCAGGCCTATATCATTGATTCATTCATGGTCGTGGTCTTTGGGGGTGTAGGAAATCTTTGGGGTACCTTCGTTGCCGCAATGTCTCTGGGTGTGATTAGTAAATTTATGGAGCCTTGGGCAGGCGCTGTGCTGGCAAAGATCCTGGTACTTGTTTTCATAATCCTGTTTATACAAAAGCGGCCACGTGGACTATTCCCACAAAAAGGTCGGGCGGCGGAGAATTAACATGGCCTACCGATCATTTACGCTAGAGATGATGAAAAACGACAAGGGTGGTAAGGTACTACTACTGGTCCTTCTTGCGCTAATTATTTTTGTTCCGAGTTTAAATCTATTTACCTCAACAGACTCAGTATTTCATGTTTCAACTTACACACTGACATTACTGGGTAAATACCTTTGTTATGCGCTGCTAGCGGTGGCGCTTGATCTGGTTTGGGGCTATTGCGGGATTCTGAGTCTTGGTCATGGTGCATTTTTCGCATTAGGCGGTTATGGCATGGGCATGTACCTTATGCGGCAGATCGGCGATCGTGGTGTATACGGTAATCCGGAGTTACCGGACTTTATGGTTTTCCTCAATTGGCAGGAGCTACCATGGTTTTGGCAAGGCTTTGATATGTTCTGGTTTGCCATGTTGATGGTCATTGTCGTACCTGGTTTACTCGCTTTTGTATTTGGTTGGCTGGCCTTCCGATCACGTGTAACAGGTGTTTACCTCTCGATTATGACCCAGGCGCTCACGTATGCATTGCTTCTCGCATTTTTCAGAAATGAAATGGGCTTTGGTGGAAATAACGGCCTGACAGATTTTAAAGATATTCTCGGTTATGACTTACAGGCGGGTTCAACAAGGGCAGTACTATTTATTGTATCCGCACTCGCGCTTGCTTTTGGTTATCTGCTATGTCGCTATATTGTCACATCAAAACTTGGTCGGGTTGTGGTTGCTATTCGTGATGCAGAAGATCGCGCCCGATTTATTGGCTACAAAGTAGAGAGCTTTAAATTATGGGTGTTTGTCGTCTCAGCTATTTTAGCGGGGATAGCCGGTGCGCTATATGTACCCCAGGTCGGCATTATTAATCCAGGTGAGTTTTCACCACTAAATTCTATCGAGTTGGTTGTTTGGGTAGCAGTTGGTGGCCGTGCCACATTATATGGTGCTGCACTTGGTGCCGTAGCCGTCAACTATGGCAAGACTTATTTTACCGCCGTGTTACCTGAGTTGTGGTTATTTGCCCTTGGTGCGTTGTTCATTATCGTTACGGTCTTCATGCCTAAAGGCATTATCGGGCTTAGGGAACAACTCCGAAAAAAGAGATCGGAAATGAACAAGGCCGATTCGGGTGAAGATACAACTGATGATTCAGTCCAGTCGGAAGGAAGCCAGTAGATGAAAGAACTGGATCGGCTACGGGAGGTCATGCGAAGGGACAGAGTCTTTGACTTTGTTGCCGAAAAACGGATGCCGTTTGCAACAGGACGGCACACAATTGTTCCTGGTGAGCTGGATATCTCCCATGGAACGATTCTGTATGTTGAAGATATCACTGTTAGCTTTGATGGTTTCAAGGCGCTTAATGATCTGACCTTATATATTAACGATGGTGAGCTGCGCTGCATCATTGGTCCGAACGGTGCGGGTAAAACCACCATGATGGATGTGATTACCGGTAAAACCCGTCCAGATTCGGGTGTAGCTTATTTTGGTCAAACAATGGACCTGACCCGCATGAGTGAATACGAGATCGCACATGCCGGGATTGGGCGTAAGTTTCAGAAACCGACCATCTTTCCCTTTCATACAATTTTTCAAAATCTAGAGCTAGCCATGGCGGCTGACAAGCGGGTATGGCCAACCCTGATCGCATCGATAACAGGTGAGCAACGAGATCGTATTGATGATGTGCTCGAAATTATCGGCCTCAAGGATTTACGCTCTAAAGAGGCCGCTCAGTTATCACACGGTCAAAAACAGTGGTTAGAGATTGGTATGCTACTGATGCAAAACCCACGTTTGCTATTAGTTGATGAACCCGTAGCAGGCATGACCCATCAGGAAATGGATAAAACAGCAGAGTTGTTAAAACGCCTGGCGGGTGATCACTCGGTAGTGGTCGTCGAGCACGACATGGACTTTGTACGCTCAATCGCTGAAACCGTCACGGTCCTGCACGAAGGCTCTGTTCTCGCCGAAGGTTCAATGGACGAGGTTCAAAATGATCCCCGTGTTATTGAAGTGTACCTTGGGGAATAGGGGCGGAGAATAATTCATGCTGAGTCTGGATAATGTGAATCAATATTACGGAGGCAGTCATACCCTTTGGGATATGACATTTGGTATTGAACAGGGTAGCTGTGTCTGTTTAATGGGGCGTAATGGCGTCGGCAAAACAACCGTTCTGAAAGCCATCATGGGTTTACTGCCCCTTGAAAGTGGCACAATAAAGTACAAAGGCGAAACGATTAGTGGCAAACCCGCAGAGTTACGTTCGCGACTTGGTATTGGTTATGTACCACAAGGTAGAGAAATATTTGGTCAGTTAACGGTAGAAGAAAACCTGAGAATTGGACTGACAGCCAGGGCAGATAAATCAAAAAAGATCCCTGAACGTATATTTGATTTATTTCCCGTACTCAAAGAAATGTTAGGTCGACGTGGTGGTGACTTGTCTGGCGGTCAACAACAACAACTTGCTATCGGCCGTGCCCTGGCATTGGACCCTTCTATTCTTATTCTTGATGAACCCACTGAAGGCATTCAACCCAATATTGTTCAGGAAATTGGTGACATCATTATCAAACTGAATAAGGAAGAGAACATCACCGTTCTGCTGGTCGAACAAAAGCTCCCGTTCGCCAGACGTGTAGGCGAGCAGTTTATTATTCTCGACCGTGGTAGAAAGGTCGCAGATGGACAGATGCCGGAACTCAACGATGAGCTGGTTCAGCGTTACTTAACGGTATAAGTTTGCTCTTACTGGCGCTACATTTTAGTGCCGCTCCCCCCTCTTCATAGTACTCAAATCCTGCACATAATCAGTGCATGCACCGTGTTTGATCCCTTGATATATGCACTATTAGGGTGCGTTCACGCCCGCTAAATTGTGTATCTTATTGATATATATAGATAAAAAACGATGGCACATCAAATGCATTATGAGTGGGCATGAAGCAGGATTATTACTTCGCAATTTGTTCCAGTGGCAAAAGTGGAGAGATTTTGAAGTAACAAAAGCGCTTTCTTACAGAGCTTTGAGCTCACTGGGTGTGAACCTGGTGGGGATTTTTTAATTAGAACAGGAGGGTTAAGCCATGAAAATGGTTATGGCAATCATCAAGCCTTTCAAACTGGACGACGTACGTGAAGCCTTATCTGAAATTGGCGTACAGGGCATTACCGTCACAGAAGTGAAAGGGTTTGGTCGGCAGAAAGGTCACACCGAGTTATATCGTGGTGCTGAATATGTAGTCGACTTTTTACCAAAAGTTAAAGTGGAAGCCGTTGTCGATGATGGTCTTACTGATCAGGTTATCGAGGCAATTAGCAAGGCAGCAAACACCGGCAAGATAGGTGACGGCAAAATATTTATAACAGCTGTTGAACAAGCAGTGCGTATTCGTACCGGTGAGACCGGTGCTGAAGCACTTTAACGGGAGGCATCATGGAAAATAATATTTTTGAACTCCAGTACGCCATTGACACCTTCTACTTCCTGGTGTGTGGCGCATTGGTTATGTGGATGGCCGCAGGTTTCTCTATGTTAGAAGCTGGTCTGGTTCGTACTAAAAACACAACTGAAATTCTAACCAAGAACGTAACCCTCTTTGCAATCTCATGTACTGCTTACATGGTCATTGGTTATCACTTTATGTATGGTGGTGGCTTCTTCCTTGATGGCATTGCTGGTGGTGACTCGTTAGTTGAGGATGCACTGAAAACCTCTGCAGATAATGGATTTGGTGGCGACTCAGTATATTCGGGTGCTTCTGACTTCTTCTTCCAGGTTGTGTTTGTTGCGACAGCAATGTCTATCGTGTCTGGTGCTGTTGCTGAGCGCATGAAGCTTTGGGCATTCATGTTATTTGCTGTTGTCATGACTGCATTCATCTATCCAATGGAAGGTGCCTGGACATGGGGCGGTGGCGTTGAAGGTTCTATGGGTGAGAACGGCGTGTTTGGCATATTTAGCCTACAAGAGTTATTCCCAGTTCTTGACGCAGCCGGTAAACAGGTCGTTGAGGACGGTGAAGCACAGTGGATTGGTTTTTCTGACTTTGCTGGTTCTGGTATTGTGCATATGGCTGGTGCAGCTGCTGCGCTTGCTGGTGTCTTATTGCTTGGCCCACGCAAAGGCAAATACTCTGCTGATGGTAGAGTAAATGCGATACCTGGTGCGAACCTGCCATTAGCAACACTAGGCATGTTCATCCTGTGGATGGGCTGGTTCGGCTTCAACGGTGGTTCTGTATTGAAACTGGGTGATATTGCAAATGCAAACTCAGTTGCGATGGTCTTCTTAAACACCAACGCAGCAGCAGCAGGCGGTTTGATTGCTGCTATCATCGTCGCTCGAATCATGTTTGGTAAAGCGGATTTGACCATGGCATTGAACGGTGCCTTAGCCGGTCTTGTTGCAATTACTGCTGAACCATCAACCCCTGGAGCTCTAGGCGCTACTTTGATCGGTGCTGTAGGTGGTGTGATTGTTGTCTTCTCAATCGTATTCTTAGATAAGTTGAAGATTGACGACCCGGTTGGCGCGATCTCGGTTCACGGTGTAGTAGGTATCTGGGGCTTGTTGGCAGTACCGCTGACAAATTCTGGTACATCATTCGCTGCTCAGATAATCGGTATGCTTACCATCTTAATCTGGGTCTTCGTAGTGAGCCTGATAGCCTGGTTCATCATCAAGATGATCATGGGTATCCGTGTCAGCGAAGAAGAAGAGTACGAAGGTCTCGATATCGGCGAGTGCGGTATGGAAGCCTATCCAGAATTTACCGGTTCCAAAGGTTCTGGTATTTAATAGCAACATCTCCTTTAAATTAGGTAGTAAACTTTTTGGGTGTCTCTAATGAGACACCCTTTTTTTTTGCTAACGAAGTTTATATCTTACTGTGTGTTCCATCACACATTGGTTTGTCGGATGTCCGTTTGCAACCACAAAGATAAAATGTACCTTTTTCTGTTACGGTAAGTTTTTCTGGGGTGAAATCGGTACCCTGATGAGAGCCATCACAAAAGGGCTGATTTTTAGATTGGCCACAAGAACACCAGTAGTAGTCACCAGGTTCGAGGTCGACTGGGTAGGGTGCTTTTTGAGGGCAGGCTGGTTCTGACATTGAATTCTCTCCTTTTGAATAGTTACTAGACTTAAACAATCAATATCGATGTTACACTTGAGTTTAGATGACAAACTATTCATTACCAAATTTAAGTTGGCCAGGATTCCTTGATGTCTGAGCTTAGGCTGGAAAAGCTAAAGGTGGTTCACCTTGGCCCAGTGGATCTTGCGGTTAAGGCTGGTGAAATTGTATGTGTTTCCGGTGAGTCGGGTGCGGGTAAATCCCTATTGCTACGTGCAATTGCCGATATTATTCCACATGAAGGTCAGGTTTTTTTGGATGATCTTTCGTCATTAAATTACACAGCACCACAATGGCGAAAGCAGGTTGCCTTGTTGCCAGCCGAGAGTCAGTGGTGGCAGGATCTCGTCGCCGCACACTTTAGTGAGCCAGATAAAGTCAATTTTCAACAACTTGGCCTGGAAGCATCTGCAATAGAGTGGCAGGTTTCGCGCTGTTCTACCGGCGAAAAACAGCGCCTGGCAATTTTACGGGTACTGGCAAACAGGCCAAAATGCTTATTGCTAGATGAACCCACAGGCAGCCTTGATCCGGAAAATACCAAACGGGTTGAGTCATTAGTTAAAAATATTGCAGAACGGGATAACCTGGCGGTGATCTGGGTGAGTCATTCTGAAGAGCAAATTAAACGTATTGCTGATCGACACTTTGTAGTGCGTGATGGAGGTTTGTTTCAACAATGACGGAAACAGTTATACCACTAGATAGCGTTGATCTTGCTGTAGCGGCAGGACTAGTAGTACTGCTTGCATTACTGACATGGCAACTGCGCCTCGGTATGAGCCAACGGGTGTTGATAGCTGGCGTTCGAACCGTGGTGCAACTTCTCCTGCTTGGCTTAGTGTTGAAGTACCTGTTCGACATGCGTCACCCGCTATTAATCGGCTTGATTGGGCTGGTGATGTTATTAGTTGCGGGTCGCGAGGTAATGGCGCGTCAACGTCGTCCCTTTAAAGGTGTCTGGGGCTACGGCCTGGGTACCCTGTCGATGTTTATCTCCTCATTTACGATCACGCTATTTGCTTTGAACTTTATTGTTGGCCCGGATCCCTGGTATTTACCACAGTATTCGATCCCGTTATTGGGCATGATGCTAGGTAATACCATGACCGGTGTCGCCTTGACACTTGATCACCTGACCCAAAGTACCTGGCAGCAACGCGCTGTGATTGAACAGCGCTTAATGTTAGGTGAGGACTGGCGTTCGGCGATTAGAGATATTAGTCGTCAAAGCTTACGGACTGGCTTGATCCCTATAGTAAATGCGATGGCGGCCGCTGGTATTATTAGTATTCCAGGCATGATGACAGGCCAGGTTTTGGCCGGTAGTAGCCCAATGGATGCGGCAAAGTACCAGATATTGATTATGTTCATGATTACTGCGGGCACGGGATTTGCCGCAGTGATGACGAGCTGGCTAGGTTCACGACGCTTGTTTGATGACCGGCAAAGATTGCGTTTAGAAAGAATTAAGACCTACAAAGATCAATAAAAACCTACAATTAACCCACGGAATAGGAAGCGGTGATTTACTTAAGGTTTAGCATTTTTTTTATATGCACTGTTCTAGCTGCGGTGAGCACGGCCGAGATTTATCGCTGGGTTGATAAAGATGGGCAGGTACATTTTGGAGATAAGCCATTATCGGGCAGTTATGATGTTATTGAAGAACAACCCACAGAAAAAAATAACTCTGAATTCAATACACCTGCGCAAGCCATTGTTGATTCGACCAAGGACAGTTCGAGGGAAGAAGATCTGGAAGATACTGCTGATGATGTAACTTCCGAAACTTCAGAGCAACTAATCGAAGAGACAACAGGGTTAGAAGAAACCAGCGAGATCCCGTCAAGCGATGAAGAGTTACGACAAAAAAGAGTTGAAGAATTAGAGGCACTCGCTGAAGAGTTGCGAATTGCACGTGAGAAGCGTGAAAGTAAGCGCGAGAAAGAGAAAAGAGAATTAAGGTTGCTGAAAGAAGGTTGTGCCAATGCCCAGGCACGAGCTGACTATTTACAGACTGCGATTGATAAATACCTTGCCCGGCAATCCAGGGGGAACAAAGATAAATCCCAAAGCGGGATTAGCCTTGATAGCAGACATCAACGCATGACTACTGAATTACGGGCGAGAAAAAAGTACCTGAATGAAAATTGTGGTAATCTTTAACTATAAAAAAGTAAAAGTACTTAACGATCAACTCAAGAAATTATACGAAGAGCAGCGTAAAAGAAAAACTGTTCGACGCAGAGAAGAACTAAGAAAAAAGCTGGCTTAACTTCGTACTGCAAAGAGTTATAGACACAAATATTGTTATAGCAGATAACCTAAAATCAGTTGATCTTTTGCAAAAGATAATTTGGTGTTTCCATCGCGGCTCTGTGTTTTAATTCGCTATAGTATAAAGTCTCAAAATCCTTAGATTTGATATCTTCAATACGTCCTTCACCTAGTTTTGTACCGCTTGCTATTGTTGCTGACCACCAGCCAGATGGGTAGAGTGGTTGCGGGAAGTCCAGTGTATGGGTAAATTCAAATCCGGCGGCTGCCATGGCCTTGTGCATTTCACGGATAAGGTTGACATGCGCTAGCGGTGATTCACTTTGTTGGACCAGGATACCCTTGTCACCTAAAATATTTTTGCAGCTCCGATAAAATGCCTCGTTAAATAATCCTTCAGCCGGGCCAATCGGATCAGTGCTATCGACTATGATGATATCGTAATCTCCTGGCTTTGTATCTTTAACCCACTGGATACCATCAGCGAAGTGTAATTCAGCACGAGGATCTGCATTCGAGCTACAAAGCTCAGGAAAATATTTTTCAGATAAACGAGTAACACGTTCGTCAATTTCAACCTGGTGGGCCTTGTTAACTTCCGGATGTTTTAATACTTCCTTGAGGGTGCCGCAGTCACCACCCCCAATCACTAATACATTCTCAGGCTGAGGGTGACTATACAGGGCAGGATGAGTCATCATTTCATGATAGAGAAAATTATCCTCAGTACTGAGCATGGTGTAACCATCGATTACCATAAGCTTGCCGTAGTGTGTGGTTTCATAGATTTCTATTTTTTGAAAATCACTCGTCTCTTCATGCAGTTTGCCTTTAATTTTTAAGGAGAAGGCACTGCCGCATTCATCGCAGGCCTCGGTAAACCAGTTTGTGTCATTAGTAATGTCCAGGCTCATTTCAACTCCATACAGTCATTAGGCGGGCCGTAACGCAGAAAAAGGCTATACCTACCAATTGGATTTCATTATATTGTCCATCCTCAATGATGATGGATGCAAGTATAGTTTCATGGCCAGCTGGACACCAGATGATGCACGCAAGACATATAATATTCGGCAGTGGAGTGCCGGATATTTTGACATCAGTGATGCCGGCCATCTTATAGTTAACTCATCACGTGAGGAGGATGCAGCACAGCTGGACCTTTTTCAACTGGTAACAGATGTCTCGAGCCAGCTTACCTTGCCATTTCTTCTGCGTTTTTCAGATGTCTTACATGACCGAGTTGCGGTGCTTTGCCAGGCGTTCTCTCAAGCCATGCAGCACAATGATTACCAGGGCCGGTATACGGCCGTTTATCCCATCAAGGTCAATCAGCAGCGCTCAGTGATAGAGCACATTTTGGAGGACAATCAGGGTTGCGTTGGTCTCGAAGCTGGTAGTAAGCCAGAGCTATTGGCGGTGATGGCACTGCATAATCAGCGGCAGGGTATTGTTGTTTGTAATGGTTATAAAGATCGTGAATATATTCGCCTTGCCCTAATCGGACAGCGGCTTGGTCTTCGGGTCTATATCGTTCTGGAAAAGCTCTCTGAGTTAAAATTGGTTCTTGAAGAGAGTCAAAAGCTAAACATAAAACCGCTGTTGGGCGTGCGTGTACGTTTAGCGTCAATTGGTAGTGGTAAGTGGCAGAACAGTGGTGGAGAGAAAGCCAAGTTTGGGGTGAGTGCCGCGCAACTATTGACTTGTGTAGAGCAACTGCGCGATGCAAACCAGTTAGATAGTCTGCAAATGTTACACTTTCATCTTGGTTCACAATTGCCAAATATCCGTGACATAAAAAAAGGCCTGCAAGAATGTGCTCGCTACTTTGCTGAACTCCATCAACTGGGTGCAAAGATTAGCTGTGTTGATGTCGGTGGTGGCCTGGGCGTTGATTACGAAGGTACCAGTTCACGAAGTTTTTGCTCAACAAATTATAGCGTTGAAAAATATGCCAGCACTGTTGTGAGCGCGTTCAAAAAAATATGTAAACAGAAAGGACTTCCCCACCCGGATATTGTAAGTGAATCGGGTCGTGCACTAACCGCACACCATGCCGTGTTAGTTACTAATGTTGTCGAAACAACTCGAGTAACGACTAGCAAAGCTCTTACAGAAGAGACAGAAGCTGACAAGTACCCGTCCAGGCTCGTGAGCGACATATTAAAAAAATTGCAAACCTTAAAAACTGAAGTCTCTAAAACGATGTTAACTGAGCTTTTTCATGACGTGCAGCAGGACTTATCAGAGGCACAGTCATTATATGTAGATGGCGAATTGGATCTACAGCAGCGGGCGTATATTGAAGAAATCTATTTTAGTTGCTGTCAATTGATCCAGGAGAAACTTGACCCCTCGGCTAAACAGCATCGAGCAATTCTAGATGAGTTGCATGACAAATTAGCAGACAAATATTTTTGTAACTTTTCTGTGTTCCAGTCGGTGCCAGATGTATGGGCGATAGAACAGGTGTTTCCGATTATGCCTATTCATCGCCTCAATGAGAAACCAACGCGTAGAGGTGTCATAGAAGATATCACCTGCGACTCAGATGGGCGCATTGATTACTATGTTGATAATGAAGGTATTGAATCGAGCCTGCCGCTACACGTAAAACATGAGGATGAACCTTACTTACTCGGTATGTTCCTGGTGGGGGCCTATCAGGAAATACTCGGGGACATGCACAACCTGTTTGGTGATACCGATTCGGTTGATGTCTCAATCAATGCCGATGGTAGTTACCAGTTAGCACAGGCCAGGGCAGGTGATACTGTCGAATCAGTTTTGCGCTATGTACACATTGATGCACAAGAGTTGTTAGAACTCTATAAAACGAGGCTGAATAGTGTTATTGATGATAATCAGGAAAGAAAATCATATTTGCTTGAATTGGAAAACGGTCTCGTAGGTTACACATATTTAGAGGATGAATAATGAATGAAATAGAAGTTATATCGAACCCTACGGAAGCACAACTCAATACACTGGGTGTATACAGCTGGCCGATCTGGACCAAAGAGGCTTCCACTTTCCCCTGGACTTATGATGACAAAGAAACGTGCCTGTTTATTGAGGGCGAAGTGATAGTAACTCCAAAAGGAGGTAGGCCGGTTGAAATGGGTAAGGGAGATTTAGTGACCTTTCCAAAAGGGATGTCGTGCACCTGGGAAATAAGGCAGGATGTTAAAAAGCACTATAATTTTGGTTGAATACTTTATGAGGCTTTCTTTTTACTACCAGCACGAGATATTTGCTTAATAAAAAAAGGGCCTGATAATCAGGCCCTTTTTGTGTATCTGCATAAAGATTGAATTAACTATCTTGCATATCAATCATTTCATTGATCTTGTACTGAACGTAAATGGCTGCAAACAGGAAAGTCAGAACACCACCCATCCAGGTCGTGCTGCCAGGCTCACTATTAGTCATAGCATTAATACGGTTTCTAATCTTGAATATTAAGACAATATTCCAGATTGCAGAGACTAATGAAACTATACTCATTGCCATAATTAAACCGACGGCATTAGGGTCAATGACATCAACAAAGGATCCAAAGAAGGCGACGATATACAGGATGATGGCCGTCGTTATAAAACCCTGCGAAATTTTGTCATCGGTATTTTTGTTTAGAATACCTGCGCGCGAGATCATCCAGTAAAATGCATAAATACCCAACGTAATCAGTGATAAACCAAACACCCCCCAGGCACTAAAGCGTGGAAAAATATTAATTGCGCTTGTATTAGATACCTTCTCTACCTCAGATTGGGGTGCTTCATAAGGGTTTACATTTGTATCTTCACTCATCGTCCTCTCCATTTGTAGTCAATATTATATTTTTCTATTCCAGGAAGTATACGGAATTGCTCACGAAGCGACTACATTAAAGTTTTATTGATTAATGTAGAAAGTGTTATTTTCTAGGGTGAAGCGAGGGAATTTAGCCTGCCAGTATTTTCAGCCAGTGGATAATGCCGTTGTAAACTTTCTTACGAAGCTGGGTGTCAACGGCGGCAAACGGAATGTATTCAAACTTTGCCTGTTTGATCGGTTTGATAATCCGTTCTCTGCTTTTACCGGTCGTCTCAAGTACATAAGTCTCATTGCCCTGATACACAACTACCCAGGCATGGGTTCCGATACGTCCATCTGCATGCACCCATTTGCCAACGGTAAACTCAGCGCGATATTTCATTTCTTTTAGTTTACGCCAGGTCCACAAGGCGTAATCTTCACAGTCACCACTACGTTCATATTCAAACTCATCCGGGTGCGACCAGTGATCGCGTACTCCTTTTTTAACCGGGTCAGGAATATAACGGCAGCCTAATAACCAGTCACACAGTTCTTCAAGGGTATTAATTTCAATTTTGCTGACGCCACTGATGTAGTGATCAAATTTTTCGACGCAACCATGGCCAAAAAATTTGTTAGGTATATTTTGATAGCGATATACCCAAAGTTTATCGATTTTGTCTTTATCTTTTTCTGTTGCCTCATATCTGGCCGGCGGTGGCTGTTTACGAAATATTGGTAATTTGCCTGCAAGTTTATGATAGAAAAAAATGACGATGACGCCTAACACGGATATGAATTGCACAAAAATAGTTAATGGCTTCATGCTGCTAACGTCTAAACAGAGTGAACCAGCGCCAGAAGTTTAAAAGGCTGGCAAGTGAGGCCGCAACGTATGTTAGTGCGGCCGCTTTTAGAATGCGTTTTGCAGCAGGCCGGTCTTTTTCTTCTATATAGTTGCCTTCAAACAGAATAGGCAAAGCTTTGTTAAAACTGGCATCGTATTCAACAGGTAGGGTCACCAAGTGTACGATCACCGAGACTCCCATCACAGCAATACCTGCTAACACGGTTAACAAACCTATGATTGGGTTGCGTGAAATGATCGCGAGGATGGGCAACATGACCAATACCCAGCCGCCGATTTGTTGAATGATATGCGCAACACTGATCAGTTTGATTCGGGTGGAGTGCATCGGATCATTCTGGTGATCCTGAATTGCATGTCCCACTTCATGTGCGGCAACAGTGATTGCCGTTAGTGATCGATCGTTGTAGTTTTCAGGGCTGAGTCGAACCGTTTTATCTGTTGGATCATAATGGTCACCATTTTTCTCTGTCTTCTCAACTTTTACATGTGACATATTCAGTTTTTCTAACAGGTGACGTGCCAATTGTGCACCGTTGCCCGGGATATCTTCACGCGGTTTGCTATAGCGTTTAAAGGTTGCCTTTGCCCACAAGGATGGAGCGTAAATAATGGTAACCAGGATGATGAGTATGATGATGATGTGCATAGAAATTCGTCTACGAACAAGTCGTGTCGATTTGACACTTATGTTTTTGGTTTAACCACGATGTTGGCGATGCCGTTGTCTTTGAGTCTTTTGCGCATCTGGTTTAGTTGGGCCATATTGGTGATTGGCCCTATGCGGACGCGATGCCAGGTATCATTTTTATTATCAACTGTCTGGATATAAGCGATGATGCCATGCAGGGCGAGCTTGGCTTTGAGGTTGTCGGCCTGTTGGTGTTGGCGGAAGGCGCCAGCCTGAATTATATAATCGATGGATGCCTGTTGGGGTGATGCCTTTGCTTCTTGGGTTTTAGTTGCCAACTCACGTTCAGGCACAGCCACTTCAAGTTCGGGCAGAATATAGTAAAAATCAAAACTGGTTTGAGGCTTTCTGTCTTCTTTTTTGGTCTCAGCCTTTTTGGTTTGTGCGGGTTTTGGCTGTTGTTGCTCGCGCTTTTGGGCATTTTCCTGCAGGTCGCTAAAAGTATCGGAAATCACAGTAGCAATACTGTCTTGCTGACCATTGCGTGTAGCGTTATTGAGGTAAACAATAAAGGCAACAAACAAACCAATTGCCAGGCCACCCAGCATCCAGACCCAACCGGGGAGTTGGCCACGTTTTTTTTCACGGCTGGAATTTTTAGCGTAGTCTCTGGGCATCGCTATAGAGTAACCGAATCAGAATGAATAAACCACTCGAATTAAAGCGTGTAACATATTGTTTTTACATGCTTTCTGGTGCTGATACGCCTAGCAGTGCCAGGCCATTAGCGATGACCTGTTTGACCGCGTGTATCAGACACAGGCGTGCATCACGCACCGCTGCATCTTCCACAATAAACTGATGGGCGTTGTAGTAAGTATGAAAGGCATTTGCCAGATCCCGCAGATAATGGACCAGCTGATGGGGCTCATGTTGCTGGCCGGCACTGGCAATCAATTCCGGGTAACGGGCCAGGCGTGTAATCAGATCAGATTCGTGTGATTCTGTTAGCGTACTCAGATTCGTTAGACCAGTAGCCTGATCAAAACTAAAACCCTTTTCATTCAACTGGCGTACAACACTGCAGACACGCGCATGGGCATATTGAATGTAATACATCGGGTTTTCATTGGACTGTGATTTTGCCAGGTCTAGATCAAAGTCCAGATGCTGTTCACACTTACGCATCACATAAAAGAAACGTGCGGCATCAGAGCCGACGTCTTTGCGAAGTTGCCGTAGCGTCACAAACTCACCAGAGCGAGTCGACATTTGCATTTTCTCGCCACCTCGATAGAGCACCGCAAACTGAACTAGCAATACATCAAGTTTACTTGGGTCATCACCCAGTGCCTCAAGCGCTGCTTTCACACGTGGCACATAACCGTGATGATCCGCACCCCATACATCGATAACGCGATCATAACCGCGTTCCAGTTTAGTCATGTGATAGGCAATATCAGAGGCGAAGTAGGTGGTTTGACCGTTATCGCGTACCAGCACACGATCTTTTTCATCGCCATAGTCAGAAGACTTAAACCAGATGGCCCCTTCTTTCTCGTAGGTGTGGCCGCTCTTTTGCAGGCGCTCAATTGCCAGGTTCACAGCACCATTCTCAGTAAGTGAGCGCTCCGAAAACCAATCGTCGTAGACAACACCAAAGTTTTCCAGGTCATCTCGGATGTCGTCGAGAATATAATTTAGGCCCAGGTCAAACACCAACCGATATTGATCTGGATGGAGCAGCGACTTCATTTTATCGATGACGGCATCTATATAGAGTTCTTTGTCACCCTCCGGGGCATCGGCGGGTAAGTCCTTACTTACCTCAGACCAGGGGTGATCCATCTTATCGTTATTTTCACGACGTAAGGTCGCAGCAATATCCTGTACGTAATCACCCTTGTAGCCATTGGTTGGGAATGGGAATGCTTCACCACCCAGTTCCAGATAGCGCAACCAGACACTAGCTGCGAGAATGTTCATCTGCCGGCCTGCATCATTCACATAGTATTCGCAATGCACGTTATAGCCGATGGCCTTGAGTAAATTCGCCACAGCCGCACCATAAGCTGCGCCTCGACCATGGCCGACATGCAAAGGCCCGGTAGGGTTTGCCGAGACAAATTCAATCTGGATAGACTTGTCCTTACCAATCTGGCAACGCCCAAAATTTTCACCCGCGCTAAGCACATCGGGTATCACAGAAAACTGTGCATCGGCCTTGAGATAAAAATTAATAAAACCCGGTCCAGCAATCTCAACCTTATCGATCACGTCAGAGACAGGTAAGTTAGCAACGATCAGCTCAGCAATATCACGAGGCTTCATCTTCGCCGGTTTAGCCAGCGTCATTGCCAGGTTCGAGGCAAAGTCACCGTGCGACTTATCACGGGCGTGATCGACCTGGATCTTCGGTTCGATGTCAGCAGGCAATGAACCTGCTTGCTGGCAAGCCGAAATAGCCTGTTGAAGTGCGTCTGCGATGATCTCTTTCATGGGGTGCTTTTAGTGATTTAACCGGGTTTGCTAAAGGGGCGATATTATCAGGGGTAGGTGGTTTTTTGTCTATTTTTGTTATTTCGTTATTCCCATGGCGACAGCAATCCTGGTTTATATATTTCTTTTTCGCTTCGCTGAAGGTTTGTGTTTTTTCGTTCCCAGTGGGAACGAGATACTTTCTTTGTGCGAACAAAGAAAGTATCCAAAGAAAATCGTCCCCCGTTGCGGGTGTAACCAGTGAGTTTTGGTGTTTTTTGGCCTGTCCGGTTTTGATTCGCCTCCATGCTCAGCAAAACCGGGCTCGCCGTCCATGGCTCGCTCTATATTTATTTCTTCAAAAAACACCAAAACTCACACACCCTCACATGGGGGAGGTTTTAGCTCACACCATGAATAGAGGTAGCGACCTCATATCATTTCTCTGTGCCAGCTCAGTGGAAAAACCTCCATGCGCTGGCTACGAGAACAAATTGGCTGCAACGCAAGTAAGGCCCGTATGGGGCGAGCCAGGGAAGGCGAGCCTGCGCGCTGATGCAGGAGGCCGAATCGCGTAGCCTTACTGAGTACTGCCAATTTGCTTCGAGTGGGTAGCCACGAGCGGAGGGCCCTTTTTCTTTCGTCTCTTTCTTTTTAGGCAAGCAAAAAGAAAGGGACTCGTCCCAGTTGGGGCGAAATAGAAATAAATAAAACGTAAAAAATTAAAAAAAGCCCCCTTTCGGGGGCTTTAACTCTATTTTTGTTTAGTTTGCATCCCTTTCATACTTTCTATCAGGTTGGAGGCTCCGAGTACGGCGGCGGCGCCTTCGAAGCCACTACCCGTGCCGGTTACCAGTACAGTTGGGATCTTGACGATCTCTGGATTTTTTACTGCAGCGGCAAGTGACATCTCAAGTGCCTGCAGTTGCATGGCGCGGTCTTTACCTAGCACGTTGGCCTGTGCTTGCTGACCTTTGGCGATTTCGATAAGTTTTAGTTTTTCACCTTCACCCTCGAGTTTTAGTTGTTGCTTTTTAAAAGCAGCGGCTTTCTTGGCTATCTCTGCTTTTACAAGCGTCGCTTGTTGGTCGGCTGTTGCTCGTTCGCGTTCAACCGAGATCCGTTGTTTCTGTGCTTCCTGTTCACGGATGTAGGTTTCTTTCAACTGCGAGGCGAGTTGTTCGCGCAATGTCGCTACCAGCAACTCAGGTGGAATGGCGGGTTCACCCATATGTACTTCTTGCACCGAGACACCAGCTTTGGCGGCTATCTTGGAAATTTCGTCAAGCACTAGCTGATTAATTTCTTCTCGCTTCTCTATGAAGTCCAGAACTTTACGATCAGGATGACCACCAATGGTTCTGAATATATTTCGAATCGCGGGTGTAATGATCTTGTCTTCGACTTTTTGCAGATCACCCACTGACGCAACCACCAAAGGAGCATTTTCAGGATTGACTTGGACCACGATGCGCACGTCCACCGGTACGGTCCAGCCTTCAACACGCACAATAATCGCACGATCAGCAGCTGACTCTGGTGTTATCTCTTGTTTCGCAGACTCTACCTGTTGGATCTTGCCGTTATCATCTACGCTTAAATCGATCTGGCGTTTGGTGTAACCACCTTTATATGACCAGGTCTGGATACGCGTTGGGATGATGGTTGCTTCATAGGCCTCACGGTTTAGGTAATAGGCCTGTGGTTTTAGCGGCTCGGCGTGCACACCTTTACATCCGGTCGGTACAATCACAGCAGTTACCTGATCGGAATCAGTGGCCTGGACACTGTCTTTCGGGCAGTCATCACGCTCCTGAACTTTAGAACGTATCACCGCAACGTGACCGGTTGGTACATCCAGTGCCTTGGCAACTTTTACTTTAAACAGATAATTATTAATTCGATACTTACCTGGACGCAGCACTTGTAACTGTGGACCCTTCTGGCCTTTACCTTCTGTTAGAAAGTAATTTGCATCCAGCATGTCCTGGGTTTTACCAGCCGGCCAGGGATCAGCGATGAATTGATTCTCACGCATAGGTAAACCATCATTTGCAGTTAAGATGCCATAGTGGCCTTCTGGAATGAGTACCACCGGCGCATATTCGATCACATTCAGGACCCGAATGAAGGGACGAAAATGAAAACCGGGGCCAAGGATCTCTGCCTGGGGACCTTTCTCTCCGTTAGCCGCAATGATTCGACCTGGTGGAAGGCTGGAGGCAAGAAACTTTCGTTTCATCAAGCCGATTTCGTCGGCATCGATGATGACATACGAAGGCAGGGTGAGAAAAAACAGTACCCCAAGAAATAAAGTTGCTTGAATGGCGCGAGTCACTAGACCAGACTCGCGAATCGGGTTTTTGAATAGATACAAAAAAACACCGAGTAATACAATCGCAATGACTAAATAAAGCATATTCTGTTCCTTCCCGTAGGTGCTACAGAGCTAAGTGAATTAAAACGTTCAAATTTAACTTGGGGGTTAAAACGTACTTTTATTATTGTTTAATTTTATTTTTTTTAATTTGTTATGTCGGGCTTCTTATGGTTATACGATTTTTTATATTGGGCCCGCTTGATGATTTATATCATATTAATAAGTATCGATAGGGTCCACATCTATCGACCACCTGACCTTATTGCTTTTGATGTTGTCGGCAATCGGTAGTCCCTGCGATAAAAACTGCTGCAGGGCTGGTCGGGTCGCGGCCGTAACAATCAGCTGAGTACGAAAACGTCCTGCCCGTTTTTCCATTGGCGCCGGTAGGGGGCCGAATAGCTGGATTTGTTGGCTAGCCAGTGGGCGAAGTTGCTCGCTAACCCGGCGAAGAAAATCAAGCGGTGCCTGTCGATCGACGGCCTCGGCTCTGAAAATAGCCATAGCAGTGAAAGGCGGTAAACCTGTTTCCTCTCTCTCTGCCAGTAGCACACGGGCAAATTCAGGGTAGCCATTGTGGATCAGCGTCAGCAGCTGCATATGGTCAGGGTGATGGGTCTGGATATAGACCTCACCGGGTCGCTCTGCACGGCCGGCCCTTCCAGCCACTTGCAGGATGAGTTGGGCCATCCGCTCCGGGGCGCGAAATTCAGGGCTGTGCAGGCCTTGATCGGCGTCGACGATGCCTACCATAGTGACATTGGGGAAGTGGTGTCCTTTGGCGAGCATTTGGGTGCCGATCAAAATTTGGCGTCGACCATCTTTAACTTTTTCGAGTAATGCCTCGAGACTGCCTTTGCGACGAGTGGTATCACGATCAATACGTACCACCTCTACATCCGGATAACGCTCTTTTAATGCTGCTTCGATACGCTCGGTGCCGGCGCCAAGATTGAGCAGGTTTTTACTCTGACAGGTTGGGCAACTGTGTTCCGCAGGGCGTTCTGAGCCACAGTGGTGGCAGCGCAGCCGTCGATCCAGTTGGTGATAAGTCATGTGGGTGTCGCAACGCTGGCAATGGGCAATCCAGCCACAGTCGTGGCACATCAGGGTCGGCGAGAAGCCACGTCGATTTAAAAACAACAAGACCTGTTGATCCTTATCCAGGTGCTGGCGCATGACCTGGTGCAGGCGATCTGATAATCCCTCTTCGATGGGTTGGCTGCGCATGTCTAGTAAGTGCAGCGTGGGTGGGGTGGCCCCACCGGCACGTTCCTGCAAGGTTAATAATTGATAGCGCTTGCGTTGAACATTACTCAGGCTTTCTAACGACGGTGTCGCTGAGCCGAGCACAATCGGGATCTGGTTCTGGTGAGCACGCCAGATAGCCAGGTCGCGCGCAGAATAACGAAAGCCATCTTGTTGCTTAAAAGAAGCATCGTGTTCTTCGTCGATTATGATCAAACCTGGTTTGGCTAATGGAGTGAAGATGGCTGAGCGTGTGCCGAGGATGACATCGATCTTGCCATCACGTGCGGCGAGCCAGGTGAGGGTGCGCTCACTATCACTCAGCCCTGAGTGCAACACCCCGACCTGGCAGGCCAGGCGCCGCTGGAAGCGCTGTATCATCTGTGGGGTTAGACCAATCTCGGGGATTAATACCAGGGCCTGCTCACCCCTTGCGACGCAGGCCTGAATGCATTGCAGGTAGACCTCGGTCTTGCCCGAACCGGTAACACCCTCTAATAAAAATGCATCATAGTGTCCGAGCCGATCAATAATCTTGCTGACAGCGAGTTGCTGTTCTTCATGCAGCTCTGGGCCTGACTCGGCGCGAGTATTTTCATGTGGTTCATAACCTGCAGTCTGGTGGGCACAGATGAGTTGTTTTTCCTGCAGTCGTTTTAGAGCATCGTTACAACCTGGACATTGTTCTTTTAAGCTTTGATCTTCAATAGCTGCTTCGTCTGCTTGTGACTGGTGATTTCGAAGTAGCTCGATAATCGCCTGCTGACGTGGGGCCCGTTTCAATTCATCCAGTTCTATAGATTGACCTTCATCGGTCAGCGACCAGCAGGTTTGACTTGGATACTCAGCAGGTTTCCCCTGTCGAAGCAGGGCTGGCATGGCGGTACTGAGCACCTCTCCCAGCGGGTGCTGGTAGTACTGAGCAGCCCAGTTGAGCATTTTCCACAATTCTTCTGGCCAAAGATTATTTTCGTCCAGTAATTCATCGATAGCCTTTAACTTTGCCGTTGGCGCAGTGTTACTGGTGCTGATTGCAGCGATCACTCCCATCATGTGGCGTCGCCCAAACGTGACTTTTACCCGCGCGCCGATCTGTTTTTCAGATAGTCCCTGTTCGCTTGTGTAAGTAAAAAGTTTGCGGAGGGGAGTGGCAACGGCAATTTGCAGGTAACTTTTTGGCATCAGGCTAGAGTATCAAACTGGGGGATCAAATTGGGCCAGTGCATGATGTGTTTGGATAAGTGTGTGGTTATTTAAATAGCTGAAAGCCTCTATTTAGCCTGAATGCTTAAAACCCTTTCTCGGGTATTTGGGCTAAGTGCTTGTCGCTAAATGAGAATGTTTGTTATCCACAATATCTGTGGATAACTATGTGGATGAATTGTTGTAATCAACGCTAATGTGGCGCCAATGTTACATCTTTACTAAAATGTTTAAAAATTAAACTTGCAAAATAATGCAATAAAATCAATTAGTTGTATTATTTTTTATGATCAAATTGAGTCAAACCAGTGGTTAAGCAGAGTCTTTGCAACACTGCTAAATCTGCTGTGTATAAATCAGGAATCCCTGATATTTGTCCCCGAGAATTTTTAAAAATGTCAATGCTTTTATTTGTGTGGGTATGCCAGATATAAGTCCATGATAAGTGCTTTTGCCGCGCTAATCTGACAGCCCAGGGGCGGGTAATCCATCAATACTCACGGCATTTTTTTTCTTTTGGTAATCCTTGAGTTTGTGTTCGCCTTTTTTTGACGCCCAGTGAGGTAGTTGTTCTCGTTGAGACTGAAATTGCATGAGTGGAACCCCAAAACCACAAGATGTTTGTATACGATTTACTGCCAATCTAAATATTTGGCGTACGCCAGGTATCGTCTCATCGAAGAGAGAGCGGTACTGTGTCCAGTCTTCAGCTTCCGGACGAATCACGTTGCCTTTGCCAAACAGTCGCAGAATACGGGGTTTGTTTTCAAAGGCACAAAACATGACCGTGAGACGCCCGTTTTGTTGCAGGTGTGCCGCCGTTTCATTACCGCTACCAACCAGGTCCAGTATCACCACCTCGTTGTCACCGGTGACCCGAAAACTATCCAGTCCCCTTGGCGAAAGGTTGATATGGCTCTCCGCCTCTAAAGGTGCTGAGGCCAAAAAGTACATCGGTTGCTTTTCAATCCAGTCCTTAAAGTCCTGGCTTATTTTGGGGTGTGTCTGTGCCATGGCTTATTTAAACATATCGACCTGAAATTGTGTTCTTCATTTCAATCAAATTTAGACAGTGTTAGATTTAAAATAAGTTAAGGATTATGTTTGGTACATTCATGAATAAACAGGATATTGAGTCAGCGATAAGCGCCGCAACTGGCGAAGTATTTAAAATCGACACTCAGAGCCATGTTGGTGGTGGCGATATTAATACCGCAATGAAACTCAGCGGTGTTGGACATAAAGATTATTTTCTCAAGTTAAACAGTGCCAGCTTACTCGATATGTTTGAAGCGGAAGCGGCAGGGCTAGCGGATATGGCTGCAGCGGGTGCAGTGCGTGTTCCTGAACCAGTATGCACCGGCGTAACTGGCTCACAGGCCTTTATCGTTATTGAGTATCTTGATATGGGCGGCAGGGGTTCAATGTCTGAATTTGCAGAGCAACTCGCGCAAATGCACAGGCATACCCACAACCATAGCCAGGCTCAGTATGGTTGGCACAGGGACAACACGATCGGTTCGACACCTCAGATTAACGACTGGATGGATAACTGGATCGACTTCTGGTCGGAGCATCGTCTGGGTTACCAGCTCGAGTTGGCTTCAAGGCATGGCATTGGCTCGTCCGCTATCAACATAGGCGAGAGGTTGCGCGAGAGCCTGGCCGACTTTTTTACTGGCTATCAACCTGAAGCGTCTTTATTACATGGTGATCTCTGGTCGGGCAACTATGGTTTTGTTCGCAGTGGTGAGCCGGTGATTTATGATCCTGCGACTTACTATGGTGATCGGGAAGCCGACCTGGCAATGACTGAATTATTTGGGGGCTTTGGCGGAGAATTTTATGCGGCATATAAAGCCAGTTGGCCACTTGATGAAGGCTATGCGGTGCGTAAAACGCTATACAACGCATATCATATCCTTAACCACTTCAATATGTTTGGTGGCGGTTACGGCTCCCAGGCCGAGTCGATGATGGCTCGATGTCTGGCTGACGTTCGTTAATTACCAGGTTTTTTAGCTATCGGCGACGCTTGTCGTTTACCTCGATGGTCTTGCGGACCATATATCGCATCAGGGCAATGGGTAAGACGACAAAAAGTAACAGAACCAGGGCCCATTTCGCTGCGGTAATTCCTAACATACCTATTCCCTCTGTATCCAAATTGGTGTTCGACGAATTTCTACCTCTTACTATATTCATCGTTCAATTTCGGAAAAAGTTGAGGCCGGCAAGGCCGGCCTCTTTTCCTGATAAACAGGCATAGCTGTGGGGGGAGAATTAGCTAAAACACTCTTCTTCAGTGCAGGCGATCTCGCTGCCTGCCGCTTGTGCAATACGCATCAGGGAGAGGTAGGTTTTCGCCTCTGTGTGAGAATCCATTGGGCCGACTCGTCCCTGTGAAGTTTCAACAAACCAGCCCTGGCCTGTTTGCACTACTTTTGCATCGCTACTCATCGTCATTTACCTCCATAATCTTTTGGAGTACTAAATTGTGTATTCGTTATTGTCTTATATGAATAAGTCGGCAGAATTTTAGTAAGGTAAACGAGAAAAACTGTGATCCAGAGATAAAGAACCACATTTTCTATTAATTCGGCACTATTAACGAACACTCAACCCACATTATTTATATAATTGGCGAAATTAGGGTTCGCAATCACCCTATAAGGCTAAAAATATTTTTATTTTTGCTTGAATTGCCTATAAAGGGATAATATTTTGGTGAAGTGGGTTTTTTTGCTGTTCTAAGCATCTTTTTTAGATATTAATGGGCTCATAGCACGAAGAAGGCTCTTAAAAAGCTGTTTATTATGGGATTCTTCCTTGGCTAAAAGCTGCTTCATATGTTCACGCTGGGTGGGCGTGCCGAAGCAGGCGGGGCAGGAATCGGGAACAACCGGCAGGTTTGCTTCATTTGCATAGTCTCGCGTCTGGCGCTCACGGGCATAGACAAGAGGACGAATGATGCGGATATCGCCGTCCTTGTTGGTGTAGTTGGCCTTCATAGTTCGCAACTGGCCGCCATGGAAGGCAGACATTAGAAAGCTCTCAGCCAGGTCATCCAGGTGCTGGGCCAGGGCCAGAACGTTGTAGCCCTCCCGGCGCAGGGTCGTATACATGATGCCGCGCTTGATGCGTGAGCAAAATGAGCAAAACGAGTCCTTTTGCATATGCTCCTTGGCCTGCTCCTCAATGGGCTGGGACTCGAAAAAATAGGGTATACCCAGGGCAGCCAGGTGTGGTTTCAAGTTTTCTGGATGAAATCCCTCGATCATGGGATCCACGGTCAGGGCGGCCAGCTCAAATTTGACCGGGGCATAGCTTTGCAAGTGCCGCAGGATGTGCAGCAGTGAGAGTGAGTCCTTACCCCCCGACAGGCCCAGCATGATGCGGTCTCCATCGTGGATCATGTCGTGTTCTACCAGGGCACGGCCGATAACGCGCATCAGGCTCTTCGGTGGTTTGCTGGCCTGATTTGGCTTGGTGTCCAGGTTTTGACTTAGCTTTGCTGTTGGGATTTCTGTGGGCATTAGCATATAGTATCAGCCAGACCCCACTACGCAAGGTAGTGCAAGGTAACCCCCAAATAGAAAACAGACGTTTATAAGGTGCTAGAGAACGTCGTTATAAACAAATCAAGAAACAAAACAAGAAACAAAACAAGAGAGGGAAGTTTCATGGATCTTATTTTTAGCTTTGCAGGGTTTGTCATCATACTACTGGTTCTGGCCGTTGCGATCATTTTCGCCGGGGTAAAGACGGTGTCTCAGGGACATGAATACACAGTAGAGCGTTTCGGGCGTTACACCAAAACCTTACGACCCGGTTTTCACATCATCATGCCTGTTATCGATCAGATTGGTGCCAAAGTCAACATGATGGAACGAGTTTTGGATGTGCCATCACAGGAAGTTATTACCAAAGATAACGCCATGGTCCAGGTGAACGGCGTCATCTTCTATCAGGTGCTGGATGCGGCACGTGCTTCTTACGAAGTAAACCAGTTGGAGCTAGCAATTTTAAATTTAACCATGACCAATATCAGAACGGTTATGGGTTCGATGGACCTGGATGAACTTTTATCACTGCGCGATAAGATCAACGCGCAACTACTCGGTGTGGTGGATGACGCCACACAACCCTGGGGTGTGAAGGCGACCCGAATCGAGATCAAGGATATTACCCCACCGCGTGACCTGGTTGACTCCATGGCGAGACAAATGAAAGCCGAGCGTGACAAGCGTGCCGAGGTACTCGAAGCCGAAGGTCAACGCCAGGCAGAAGTTTTACGTGCAGAAGGTATGAAGCAGGCAGCTATTCTAGAGGCGGAAGGTCGCAAAGAAGCGGCGTTCCGCGACGCGGAAGCACGTGAACGTGAAGCGGAAGCAGAGGCACGTGCGACGCACATGGTATCGACTGCGATTGAGAAGGGCGACATCAATGCGATTAACTACTTCGTTGCAACCAAGTATGTGGATGCACTCAAGAATATTGCCTCTGCCGAAAACTCTAAAATGATCTTTATGCCATTAGAGGCATCCAGTGTGATCGGCTCGATCGGCGGCATCGCTGAACTGGCAAAGAATGTCGGTAAGTCTGCGTAAATTTACTAGCGAGATTTTAATTATGGATTTTGAACTAACTTATTGGCACTGGTGGATCATTGGCATGCTGTTGATTGTGCTCGAGGTCTTTGCGCCAAGCGCCTTTTTCCTGTGGATGGGTATCTCTGCGGCAGTGGTTGGCTTTGTCGTATTGATTGCACCAGACATGGGCTGGGAATACCAGTTCATGATCTTTGCGGTTTTCTCTATTGTGTCGATCGCTTTATGGAAACGTTATGCCAAGACCAGCACCGAGAGCTCTGATCATCCAACACTTAATCGACGCGGTGAGCAATATGTTGGTCGAACCTTTACTCTGGATGAGCCGATTGTTAACGGCATGGGTAAGATTCGGGTAGATGACTCCACCTGGAAAATTAGTGGTGATGATTGTGAAGTCGGTGCAAAGGTTAAAGTGATTGGTATCGATGGCACTATCTTTAAAGTTGAGTGCGAGTAATCAATTCCAACTAATTTTGCGTAGCAAACTCGACAGTCACCACCAGGCCGTTGTCAGGGTTATGGCTTAGATTAATCGTCGCATTGTGTAATCCGAGGATGCGTTGTGTGCCAGCTTAAATTCTAGAAACTACCAAATCAGTTAGATTCTGCTAATATACGCCCCTTATATATAGTATGTAGGGATTTAAGCAGTATGGCGACGCTCGAACAACTTCTTAAAGAACGTATTCTGATCCTTGATGGGGCTATGGGTAGCATGATTCAGACCTATAAGCTTGGAGAGGAGGAGTACCGTGGTGAGCGTTTTGCCGATTGGCCTTCTGATCTGAAGGGTAATAATGATCTATTGGTCTTAACCCAGCCGAAAATTATAAAGGATATACATAAAGCTTATCTTGACTCGGGTGCCGATATTATCGAGACGAATACCTTTAATGCAAACTCGATATCGATGGCCGATTACAACATGCAAGAGCTCGTCTATGAGTTGAATGTAGCTGCTGCTAAGTTAGCGAGGGAGGCCTGTGATGAATTTTCTACACAAGATAAACCTCGTTTTGTTGCTGGTGGTATTGGCCCCTGTAATCGTTCTGCATCAGTAGTGATTGACGTTGATCGTCCTGGTTATCGAAACGTTACTTTTGATGAACTTGTTGCAGCTTACAAAGAAGAGACTAAAGCGTTGCTTGATGGTGGTGTCGATCTGATCTTGATCGAAACAATTTTCGACACGCTAAATGCCAAAGCTGCGGTGTTTGCAGTAAAAGCGGTATTTGACGAAACAGGGATAGAAGTCCCGATTATGATATCTGGCACGATTACAGATGAAGCCGGCCGGAATCTTGCTGGGCAAAATGTTGAGGCAGTCTATAACTCCCTGCGTCATGCGGAGCCGATTTCGTTTGGCCTTAACTGCGCATTTGGACCGGATAAAATGCGACCGTATTTAGAAGAAATAGCTTCAATCTGTGATACACATGTCTCTGCATATTCAAATGCGGGCCTACCGAATGAGTTTGGTGAATTTGATCTTCTTGCGGAAGATATGGGGCCAATGATTGGTGAGTGGGCCGAAAGTGGTTTTCTAAATATCGTCGGTGGTTGCTGTGGCACCACACCTGCACATATCAAAGCCATAGCCGAGGCTGTTGGCAAATATGCACCACGTAAAGTAAAACAACGAGATTTCACAACGCGTTTGAGTGGTATGGAAGCATTCAATATCAATGATGATTCTTTATTTGTTAATGTCGGTGAGCGCACCAACGTGACCGGTTCAGCTAAATTCAAACGACTCATTCTTGAAGAGAATTATGATGAAGCACTGACTGTTGCTCGCGAGCAGGTAGAAAATGGTGCGCAGGTCATTGATGTCAACATGGATGAAGGTATGTTGGATGGTGTGCATGCCATGAAGACGTTTTTAAACTTGATTGCAAGCGAACCAGATATTGCTCGCGTTCCCATTATGATTGATTCATCAAAATGGGAGATTATCGAGGAAGGTCTAAAATGTATCGCCGGTAAAGGCATTGTCAACTCGATCTCGTTAAAAGAAGGCGAAGATAAATTTCTTGAGCAGGCAAAGCTATGCCGACGTTATGGCGCAGCAGTGATTGTGATGGCCTTTGATGAAACAGGTCAGGCCGATACCCAGCAGCGCAAGATCGAAATCTGTGATCGTGCTTATCAAATATTAACTGAGCAAGTTGGTTTTCCGCCAGAAGATATTATTTTCGATCCGAATATATTTGCGGTTGCGACCGGTATTGAAGAGCACAATAACTATGGCGTCGATTTTATCGAGGCTACCGGCTGGATTAAAAAGAATTTACCACACGCATTGATCAGCGGCGGTGTCAGTAATGTCTCATTCTCTTTCCGTGGGAATAACCCAGTACGTGAAGCAATTCACGCCGTGTTTTTATACCACGCGATCAAAAATGGCATGGACATGGGAATTGTCAATGCCAGTCAGTTAGCAGTTTATGATGAATTGCCTGAAGAGCTACGTGAAGCAGTTGAGGATGTGGTTCTTAATCGTCGGGATGATGCAACCGAGCGTTTACTCGAAATTGCTGATAAATATAAAGGTGATGGCAAAGCGGTAGAGAAAAAAGAGGATCTGGAGTGGCGAACTTGGGAAGTTCCCAAACGACTTGAACATGCATTAGTAAAAGGTATCGATGCGTTTGTTGTGGAGGATACAGAAGAGGCGCGTCAACAGTTTGATCGGCCGATCGAAGTTATCGAAGGCCCACTCATGGACGGCATGAATGTGGTCGGTGATTTGTTTGGGGCTGGTAAAATGTTTTTACCACAAGTCGTCAAATCGGCGCGTGTAATGAAAAAGGCGGTAGCCTATTTATTACCATTTATTGAAGCAGAAAAAAATGAAGGCGCTAGCAGTAACGGTAAGATACTGATGGCTACTGTTAAAGGAGACGTACACGACATTGGTAAGAATATCGTCGGTGTTGTCTTGCAGTGTAATAATTTTGAGGTGATTGATATTGGCGTGATGGTTCCTGCGAGTACGATCGTAGAAACAGCGAAAAAAGAAAATGTCGACATTATCGGACTGTCAGGTTTGATTACGCCTTCTCTGGATGAAATGGTGCACATGGCCAAGGAAATGGAGCGTCTAAATTTTGATATTCCATTATTAATTGGTGGTGCCACAACATCCAAAGCGCATACTGCAGTCAAGATTGAACAAAACTATCATGGTCCAACCGTATGGGTGAAAGATGCATCTCGTGCAGTGGGCGTGGCACAAAATCTTATTGGTGGCGAGTCAAAAGAAAAGTTTGTTACTGAGTTACGTGCTGAATATGAAAAAGTGCGTGAGGCCCATGCGGGTCGTCGTGCACAGATTAAGTGGTTATCGCTCGAAGCTGCGCGTGCGAATAAACTAGAGTTAGACTGGGCGAACTATACTCCGCCAGTACCAAAACAATTAGGTGTGCAATCATTTGATGATATGCCGTTGGAATTCTTAGTTCCGTATATCGACTGGACACCTTTCTTCCATACCTGGGAGATAAAAGGCAGTTATCCAAAAGTATTTAATGATCCAGAAAAAGGTGAGGTAGCGAAGCAGTTATTCGATGATGCACAGAAAATGTTGTCAGAGATCATCGATGGTCATTGGTTAAAGGCGCGTGCCGTGATTGGTTTATTCCCAGCCAACCAGATAAACGACGACGATATTGAACTGGACAATAACGGTAAAAAAGTGGTTCTGCATCACTTGCGTCAACAGACTGAGCGTCCGCCAGGCAAACCGAATCGCTGTATCGGTGACTTTGTAGCACCAAAAGATTCTGGCAAGCAGGATTACGTAGGTGCCTTTGTGGTCACTATTCACGGTGCAGAAGCCAAGGCAAAAGAATTTGATGCCAAACATGATGTCGATCACTCTATTATGATTAAGGCACTGGCCGACCGTTTTGCAGAGGCCTTTGCCGAACACATGCATGATCGTGTGCGCCATATCAATTGGGGATATGAAGGTGGAAACTGGACCCCCAGTCATGGAATTGATGACATAGCACATGGAAGTGCAGGTGTCGCGGGAGGCAGGACGCCGGGAGCGACCAAGACATTCAGCAATGAAGAGCTTGTCAGAGAAAAGTATCAGGGTATCCGTCCGGCGCCTGGTTATCCTGCTTGTCCGGATCATACCGAGAAGCCCATACTCTGGGATTTACTGGATGCAGAAAATAACTGCGGTGCAAAATTAACAGAGTCCAATGCCATGTGGCCGGCAGCATCGGTGAGTGGCTGGTACTTTAGTCACCCAGAGTCATCCTACTTTGGCCTCGGTAAGATCAATCGTGATCAGGTCGAAGATTATGCTAAACGTAAAGGTATGACTATTGATGAAGCTGAACGTTGGTTAGCGCCTAATCTTGGTTATGATACTTAGTTTAGAGTTGATTATCTTTACCGAAATATAAAAGGCCAGCATTAAGCTGGCCTTTTTATTTAAAAGCATAAGTTTTAAAATTAACTTATGATTCTGCAGTCGTTACTGCAAGGTCTTGCTCGTAGCCACGTCTTGCAATTTCAGTAGCAGTATCCTTGCGGTGTTCCATCATGCCTTTGATTAAGGCCGAAGTGATGACTAGCATACCTGAAATCAAAGCCAGCGCTAAGGTGGCAAAGCTGAGCTTGTTGAGGATATCAATCAGTATTGGATCCAGGGCTGAGATAAGTTCGAGGTCATGCAGATATACTGGTAACTTGATCAAGCGACTAACTAGCACGATAAGCATGATCATGCCCATGACAAACTTCACGGTGTATTCTTTTACATAGGTTGTACCAATTGCACCGATCTGTACGCCAAACAAAGAACCAGCCAGAATAATCATCGCGAGGCGAATATCGACAAAACCTTCCCAGGCATAAAATGCAGTACCGCCCATACCCATGATGAAGGCGACAACCAGTTCGGTAGCGGTTGCACGTAGAGCAGGAACACCGAGGATATACATCATCGCAGGTACACCGATGAAGCCACCTACTGCAATAGAGGCGGCTAACATACCTGTAGCAAAACCGATCGGGGCGATAAACAGGATAGATACTTCTTTGTTATCAATCGCCGAGAAACGTACCATGGTTCCGGGGATACGAATCGATTGAATCCATTGCGCGAACTTAGGTGTTTCAAACTCATTATCACCTTTGCCCGAACGCTTTAAACGAATACCATCACGTAACACGAAGCCGCCAACTAATGCCAGCACAACGATGAAAACCAGAGAGACATAAAGGTCGGTGCCTGCATTACCATAAGTAGCGCGAATGCCGGTCATGACTTCCTTGCCGTAGAAGACGCCTGCCTCTGCAAAGACTCCCATGATAATGCCGAGTTTTATGTCGACCTGCCCATACTTATGGCGCTTGATGGAACCAACTAGTGCCTTAGGAAATTTGTGCGCCATGTTGCTGGCGACCGCGACAATACCCGATGCACCCAGACTCATCATGGCCGGGGTGAGAACAAATGCGCCGCCAGAGCCGATAAAGCCACTGACCATACCGCCGATAAACCCAACCACGAACAGAATCACAATATTGAACATGTTCAGGTCGATAAAATTAATTGCATCCACTTAAGATTTACCCCAATAGAAGATTAGTTTGAAAGATTAGCTCTTGGCTTTGACGCCCAATGCATCCCAGAAGTGAGAGGTAAAACTGCCATGAATCAGGGAGAAGACCAGGGCAATGACGATGGGCACGAAGAACCAGGTCTTGTCGCCATCATGGGTTGCCTGTGCGATATGCGTCAGATCAGTATTGTAAAAATATAAGAATGCGTACAAGGCAATACTGATGACACCAAATCCTGCTGCACATCGGTATTTGTTGACTGACTTAAGTTTTGCAGTGAAGCCTTTAGTCGTAGGTAGTTGCTCACCTTCAAGGGAAGCTTCTTTACTATGCGTTTGTTCTGTCTTCTGCATTTCTATGCTCCTGATTTTATATTCGAATTATTCATATCTACGCTTTTTCAGTTACACGATAGAAATAGCGGGGTGTGCTATACTTTTCTATCTTCTTGTTTAACAATGTAAATATATTTAGGTGACGCATTATCAGTCACAATATTAGAAAATTCTAATGAATCTTTTTCTAAGAATATTACCAAATGGAATATACTAATCTCCCCGATCTAAGTGGCTGGGCAACCCTGCGGGCCATCGTCGAAAAAGGTGGCGTCAATGAGGCAGCGTGGGCCTTAAAGGTCAGCCAATCGGCTATTTCCAAACGCTTGCGAAGCCTGGAAAAATGCTATGGCGTCACGTTAATGGAGCGGGTTGGCGGGCGTTTGCGTCTGACCGAGGCTGGTGAAAAAGTCTATTTGCTCGCGGCACTGACCCTGGACCGGCAACTGGCCCTGCGGGAGGAGATCAATGCGCTGACCACGGGCAAGACTAGCCTGCGCATGGAGGTGACCTTTGGTATTGGCGAGCATCTGCTGCCGGATCTGCTGCTTAGTTTCAAAGAACAGTATCCTGACTACAGTATTGATTTTCGGATTGCCTATAGTCGCAACGTAGAAAAGCAGCTGGCCATGGAGCGTGTCGATATGGTGCTGCTTGAGCATGCCCCCGACCATCCGGATATCCTCGTACAAAAATGGATGGAAGATGAGCTGTGGTTAGTCTGTAGTCCCGAGCACTTCTTATTTGGAACCGAGTGGTTGCCAGTTGAAGAACTGACTAATTTGAAATACGTGTTAAGAGAAAAGCAGTCGTCCATCACTGATTCGCTCTATGCAGCCCTATCGCGGATTGGAATAGATAAATTGAATACGGATCTTGAGTTAGGATCGAGTGAAGCCATCATTGATATTCTTTCGCGTGGCAAACATGTGAGTTTCATGCCGCGATTTGCGGTTAATGAGCGTGTCAGCCAGGGTGAGCTGTATCACATCAAGATTACTGGATTCAGGATCTTAAGGACATTATGGATTGCCCGCAATCGAGCAGCGCTCGATCACCCGGTTGCCGAGGCCTTTATTAACTTAATCCGCGATAGCACTGACTAGTATATGCGCTGAAATGAGAAATGGAGTCCACGAATTCAGGCTAGTTTGTACTATTATTCAATCAGGCCAATGATGAAAGTCATGCAGTTTATGAAACACAAACACCTTCTTTATTATTTTCTAATCCCTGTACTGATTGCCTGTAGTGAGGACAAGCAGTATGTCAGTATCAATCAGCAAGCAAATAACCAGTTGCCTGATAGCGCAGTCTATGAAGGCGATTTTAAAGATGGAAAATTCCATGGAGATGGCAAACTAACCTGGCGAAATGGTGATGTTTATATTGGTGAGTTTGAAAATGGACTCATGCACGGTGACGGTGTCCTGAACACGGCAACTGGTGATAGTTATGAGGGTGAGTATGTTGATGGCCTTTGGGAAGGACAGGGCCATGTTCGTTACAAAGCAGGTGGAGAATACGAAGGTGATTTCAAGGCTGGGGAATTTAATGGTCAGGGGAAATTTACCTCTTATGATGGTGTGATCTACGAAGGTGAATTTCGAGATAGTCGCCAACATGGCAAAGGCAAAGTCACTTATAAAACAGGAAACACCTATGAAGGTGATATTGAGAACTGGATACTAGAAGGCAACGGTGTTTATACGACGGTTAACGATGGCGTTATCTATTCAGGCCAGTTTGTAAAAGGATCACAAGAGGGTAAAGGGGAAATTAAACGTAAGAATGGCGAACATTACATAGGAGAAATTAAGGGTTGGTCAGCGCATGGAATGGGAGTGCTCACTAAAAAGAATGGTAATAAATATACCGGTAGTTTTGAGTACGGCATGTATGAGGGTAAAGGCGTACTTAACTATAAAAACGGTGATCGCTATGAAGGTGAATTTCAGTCTGGCTCACGACATGGTATGGGAACCTATACCCGTGCAAAGCCGAAAGGGCGGAAGAAAGTAGAAACGGGTTATTGGGAATATGGCCGCTATCAAGGTCCCACTAAACCAGACAAGACTGCGACGAGTAACAACAAGTCTAAACGCCACCAGGCGAGTAATAAGGTTGATGCTGAAGCAGTGTTTTATTCACAAGATGATTTAATGAAAAAGGCTTTGAGTGCGCTTAAACCTAATCAACCGGGTAGACCTGATATGTATTTTCTGGGTTTTGCCGGATACGGCTCTCAGGATGTTTTTATGAAAGAAACAAACTTTGCGAAGCAAATGTTTGATCGTAATCTTAATACTGAAGGCCGTTCGTTGGTGCTGGTTAATCATCGCAATGCAGTTACGAAGACACCGTTAGCCTCGGTCACCAACCTGAAAACATCATTGAATAAATTAGCAAAAGTCATGGATGTAGAAGAGGATATTCTATTTTTATATTTGACTAGTCATGGGTCCAGTAAACACGAATTAGATGTACGTTTGAAAGGTTTGCCATTAAACGACTTGCCTGCCAAATCATTGGCAGAGATGATTAAGCAGAGTGGCATTAAGTGGAAGGTGATCGTGGTCTCAGCGTGTTATTCAGGTGGTTTTATCAAAGCACTCAAAGATGAGTATACCTTAGTTATGACCTCAGCCCGTTCCGACCATGTTTCCTTCGGCTGCTCAGATGAAGCAGAATTCACCTACTTTGGGCGTGCCTTACTCAAAGAGTCGATACCTAGCACCACCACTTTTGCAGATGCTTTTGAAAAGGCCAAGGGACTGGTCACCGAGTGGGAAGACATGGAAAAATACGACCACTCAGACCCGCAATTCTGGAGTGCAGACAAGATAGAGCAGCACCTGTCAGCCTGGCGAGCAGCGCTACCAGAGCGTACTGCACTTAACCCCTAAGCAGCTAAAAAATATAAGAAATATTGGCCTGCAAAGGTCAAGATCTGCTAGCGCCTGTCCGCTAATAAAGGGACATCACTAATAAAATAAAAGTAGTCATAACAAGACCCAATACCGCCCAGGAGTTTCAATAGGCATGAGCAATGTTTTCGTTGGCCGCCAACCCATTTTTGATCAAAAGTTAAATGTCTATGGCTATGAGTTACTGTACCGTGCTGCTGAAGCTGATAAAACGTCGGCAGGTATGGTAAGTGGTGAACAGGCAACATCCACTACCATTATTAATACTTTTGTTGAGATCGGTCTGGACCGGTTGGTGCGCGACAAGCAAGCAGCGATAAATCTCACCGAAGAATTCTTACTGGAAGACAACAAGCTACCATTTTCTCCGGATCAGGTTATTCTGGAAATCCTTGAAGACATATCGGTAACGCCGAAATTGATTGAAGCAGTGCAGCGTCTGGTTGATGCTGGTTATACCATTGCACTTGATGACTACATTTATAACCCTGCTCATGCGCCTTTGATTGAGCTAGCAAAAATTATAAAGATCGATTTAATGGCGCTGGATATGGCGGAGGTTGAGAAGCATGTACATGAGCTCAAAAAGTATGATGTTAAACTGTTGGCAGAGAAGATTGAAACAGCCGACGAGTTTATTCAATGTCGTGAAATGGGTTTTGATTATTTTCAGGGTTACTTTTTAAGTAAACCACAGATTGTTAAAGGCCAGAGCCTACCATCCAATCGCCTTACCATTTTAAATTTGCTTGCAGTTTTACATAATCCTGACTCGGATCCAGATGATCTTGCCGAGGCGATTAATACCGATATCACCACGAGTTATAAATTATTAAAATTGATCAACTCGGCAGCATTTAATCTACAGCGTGAAATTGAATCGATCGAACACGGTGTGATGTTGTTGGGCCGACAGAAACTCTGTGGTTGGGCATCCATGCTCGCGATGAGTACACTGAGTGACCGTCCTTCAGAGATTCTAAGAACGGCGATGACCCGTGCAAAAATGTGTGAGTTGTTAGGTGAGAAGCTTGGTGACAAAGCATCTGATCGATATTTTACGGTTGGTATGTTCTCAGCGTTAGATCTTTTGTTGCAACGTCCCTTAGAGCAATTATTAGAACCTTTACCACTCAGTGATGATATTACATCGGCACTTCTAGCTCATGAAGGTCAGCTCGGTAACGTTTTGACTAGTGTGATGGCCTATGAAGTTTCTGATTGGGAAAATGCGAACTTGGACGGTCTTGAGGCGAATGAAATTTTAGTCGCTAATATCGAAGCTGTAACCTGGGCAAATGTGATTATGGATATGCTCTAATCATGCAAATTAGTCATGATTATAGACTTTATTCGTGGTTATTGAGTCAGCTTCAACTAATAATAATTTGTCCATTGGTTCGGGACGGGAGATACCAAAGCCTTGAGCATAATCAACCCCAATAGCCGCGAGTGCACCGAGAGTTGCCTGGTCTTCGACAAACTCAGCAATGGTTTTGATTCCCATAGCATGTCCAATCTGGTTGACAGCAGTGACCATGGCCCGATCAATAGGGTCGTTGACCAGGTCTCGTACATAACTACCATCGATCTTTAGATAGTCGACAGGTAAGTTTTTGAGGTAAGAGAATGAAGACATGCCGCTGCCAAAATCATCAAGAGCAAAATAGCAGCCCATATCTTTTAATACATGAATAAATTTGTTGGCCAGATCTAGGTTAGCAATCGCAACCGTTTCTGTAATTTCGAAGCAAATACTTTCAGGGTTGACACCTGTGTCACTTATTAGATCGATAACTTTGTTAAGAAAGGTTTTATTTGAAATTGATTGGCCTGACAGGTTAATAGAAAATTGAGAGAATGGCTTACTACTGGCTGCATTCATAACCATCCAATCAAAAGTATTACGTAATACCCAGTTATCTATATCGGGCATCAGTCCATATAACTCAGCGGCACCGAGAAATGTAATTGGTGTAATTAAGTTTCCATCATCATCAGTCAAGCGTATCAGGATTTCATAGTGTGGCTTAAAAGAAGAATCCTTAATAACAGGTATAATTGGTTGTTGATATAAATTAATGTTGTTGTGCTTTAATGCTTGACGTATTTGTGAGACCCACAGCATTTCGCCATGCTTGCGTTTAAGTTCTTTATCATTGGGTTCATAAAAGTGTAACTGATTGCGGCCTTTTTCTTTAGCGGCATAACAGGCAACATCTGCGGAACTTAATACCTTGTTCACAGATTCTGTTTCTGCACTGAGTGGTACAACACCAATACTAACACCGATCTGAAATACTTTGCCTTCCCAGGAAAAATGAAATTTACGAACGGCACTAAGTAATTTGGTTGCAAGATGAGTGGAGTCAGTCTGGGTACAACCAGGTAACAGGACGCCAAATTCATCACCGCCTAGACGGGCGATGAAATCACTCTCACGTAGTTCAGATTTAAGGGTCTGGGAAATTTGCCGTAGTAATTCATCACCAGCGACATGGCCACAGGTATCATTAATGATTTTGAACTGATCAAGGTCCATATAAAATAGTGTTGCATGGGAGTTATCAGTTTTTAAGTGTTCGATATATTCATGCAGGCGTCGATCGAATTCAGCTCGATTATATAAACCGGTTAACATATCGTGGCTGGCCCGATAACTTAATTCGTGTTGTCGCAGTGTCAGACTCTCTAGTGCGCGATTAATGAATCGTGCGAGATAGCCAAACTCATCTTTCCGACTGTCATTAAATCGTGTGTCCTTGCCCTTACTAAAATTCTCGGCAGTGTTGACCATGTGTAAAATGGGATCGCTTAATAGACGTTTTAAAATCCACTGCAGCACCATACCGAAAGAGAAAAATAACAGACCCATCAGTGCCATCAATTTCTTTTTTTGTTCAGACAGGATAGCGTCAACCGGAGTCTGATATATAGCTAATTTGGCATTGTCGGTTGGCCTTTGAATATCTGGTGGTTGGCTGATGGCAAAATAGACGATGCGTTTACTCAGCTCGCCCTGAGTCTGGCCAATAGAAAGTGTACCAAGTTTGTCTGTGGTAACCGTCATACCAGATGCGCCGGTACTCTCCAGGACTTTTTTTAATGACCGCTGAATATTTTCTTTGCTGGCGTTGGGTGACTGCTCAAATACTTCTCGGGTGAGGACAAAGGTAATATTTTCAATATCATCGTGATGCCTTATTAGATCTCGTTCCAACCAGTCTATCGCGGCGACAATAAGAATCAAACCAATAAGAACCAGCCCCCAGAAAACGATACCTGTTACTTTTAACGACAGGCTAACCGGTACGCCCTTTTTTATGGACGTGGAGCGCTCAATATTTATTTCAGGCCGATCCATTTCATCAACAAAAACATTGGGCAGACGCCACTCACACCTGCGCCAAAGACTGCAAAGCCCATGAACCAGGGGAAAAACCAGAGTGTATCTGGAAAGACAAAGACACTGATCACCAACATAGCGGCAACGGTCAGTCGCCAGCCGCGCTCAGCCTCGAAGGATGTTCGGGTTTTGAATTCGATACCTATCGTGCCTTCAGTAGGATCACCGTCATTTGCAAAGCGATACCGGGATATTAATTTTGGTATGCGCAAGTTCGTGACGGCCTCAAAGACAGCAAGACCGATCAAGACATAGATAAGTACAGCTAACTCAAAATAGAGAGCAAATAACAATAATGCGCCGTAGATTAAACGATAAAGCCGGTTACTCAATTAAAACTCCTTCATTGAGTGATAACAAATACTGCGTGAACCTGTTAAGTATAGTCAGTACCCCTTAAAAAACTAACGGGTTTGGGTTTATTATGCAGGTGTGGCTTGTTTTTCAGTCGGTAGAAACAGGGCGCGCATACTCTCAAATTCTTGCCGCGCGGCCATGATGACGGGCTTAATAACGTCGGCTTTTAAGCCGGCTGTTTCCCAGGCACCGCTATGGATAGAGGGCGCATCGGTTTCTTCAATATTGAGAGTGTTGAGTTCGGCTAAGACCGCTAGTGTATTTGCGATATGTACGATAGATGTATGCTTTGGAAAGTTTGTCGCTTGTTCGGGAGTGTGGTGGTAAGTAATGGTTTCGACAAAAATAGCGGGTAAGTGCCAGTGGGCGATCAAAGCACCACCAAGCTGTGCATGATCAAAACCAATTATCTCGTTTTCTGATTCCGTTATCTCAGGTTCGTCTACCTGGTCCAGCTCCCGTAGCAATACCTTGGTTGATGCTTCCGGGAAATGACGGAACATGATCAGCTGGCCTACGTCATGTAACAGACCGGCAATAAACAATGAGTCGGATTCTTTGATGCCTGATAATTCGGCAAGATTTTTCGCGATGATTCCACAAAGTAGACTATGACTCCAAAAATCATCCATAGTGACCAGTTCATTAGGAATGCCTTCAAAGACTTCAACCGCACTGGTTGCTAGCACCATGTCCCGCAAGCGCTGAGTACCGATGATGGTGATGGCACGTGAAACACTATCTACTTCTTTGCTTAGACCATAAAAAGGACTGTTGGCAACCCGTAACAGGCGGATCGTAAGTCCTGGATCTTGACTTATAACAGTAGCGATATTGGCTGCTGAGCTCCCTTCGGATTCGATCATTTCATTGATACGGACAAAGACGCCCGGCAGGGAGACCAGGTCGTCGACCTGTTTAATGATGTCTTCTATGGCGGTGGTCATGATCAAGGTCCTTTTCTGTTATTCCATGCAGTAGGTTTAAGTCATGAGAATCGGTAACAGGCCTACCCATACAGTTGTGCGTATCTACCTCATTTATCGAACAATTCCTGAATAGGTTTAGCCAAAATGAGCATACTGGCTGAGTTTTTTATATAAGGGCGATCTGATATACTCCGCCACCGCTGCCTATCGGTACTATTCAATTATCAGGTCAACTATTAGGCGACCACTACTGAGGTCCACTTTCGAGGTTATTTTATGTTTCAACTTGGATGTGCAAGTCGCGCATGCTTTAAGAACGAGATTTTGTCCGGACTCACAGTCGCCTTAGCACTGGTGCCTGAGGCAGTGGCCTTTGCATTCGTGGCGGGTGTTGATGCCCTGGTTGGTTTGTACGCGGCCTTCATGGTTGGACTGCTTGCGGCTATTTTCGGAGGGCGCCCTGGCATGATCTCTGGCGCAACTGGTGCCATGGCCGTGGTAATGGTGGCACTGGTGGCTGAGCACGGTGTCCAGTATTTATTTGCCGCAGTGGTGTTGGCTGGTCTTATTCAGATTGGAGCAGGTATTTTAAGACTTGGGAAATTTATTCGTATTGTGCCCCATCCAGTCATGTTGGGATTCGTTAACGGCCTGGCAATCGTCATCTTTCTTGCACAGATCCAGCATTTTGAAGTTAAGCTGCCCGATGGTGGCACAGAATGGATGAGTGGTACCACGCTTTATCTCTTCGTTGGTCTTATTTTCTTGACCATGTTAATTATTCACTACTTACCTAAATTAACAGGGGCTTTTCCGGCTTCTCTGGCCGCGATATTAGTAGTCAGTGGTCTGGTGATCGGATTAGATTTGCCAACCCCTAGCGTTGGCGACCTTGGAAGTATCAAAGGCGACTTTCCGACATTTAGTCTGCCAGATGTACCTTTTAGTTTTGAAACCCTGATGATCATATTGCCGTATTCGATTATTTTGGCCGCAGTAGGATTGATCGAATCACTACTGACTTTAAGTTTGATCGATGAAGTGACTAATACCCGAGGTCGTGGTAATCGTGAATGTATCGGTCAGGGTATTGCCAATACCACCACAGGATTTTTTGGTGGCATGGGAGGTTGCGCTATGATTGGCCAAAGTATGATTAATATCAATTCGGGTGGTCGTCAACGTCTGTCAGGTATTGCTGCAGCACTATTTTTACTTGCATTCATCTTGTTTGCATCATCGTTAATTGAGCGAATCCCTATGGCTGCCCTCGTGGGTGTTATGTTCATCGTCGTTATTGCAACGTTTGAGTGGTCGAGCCTACGTATTATTCGTAAGATTCCACTCACTGATGCATTCGTGTTAGTACTTGTCTCAGCAGTGACGGTGTTTACTGATCTAGCGGTGGCCGTTGTGGTCGGTGTGATTGTCTCGGCACTGGCATTCGCCTGGGAACATGCCAAGCGCATTAACGTGAAGGGTTACGATGATGAAAATGGTTCACGTGTTTACGAACTTAATGGCCCATTATTCTTTGGTTCAGTAAAAAGTTTTATGGAGTTGTTTACGCCCGAGGATGATCCTGACGATGTTATTATCGAATTTCAAAATTCACGCGTAGCCGATCACTCGGCGATCGAGGCAATCGATACCCTGGCCGAACGCTATATTAAAGCAGGCAAGTCATTACACTTACGACACTTGAGTGCCGAGTGTCGGCAGTTACTGAAAAATGCAGGTGATCTTGTCGAGGTGAATGTAATGGAAGACCCCACCTATCATGTTGCCGACGATGAAGTCGCCTGATTCGAATCATTATCATCACTCGAAAAAGCCGTTCACTTGAACGGTTTTTTTTCGCCC
>Ga0316205_10000617_pt1 | contig 60251 bp, 74 predicted proteins | sample 3monthpyrite_MG_FD_204941 | JGI IMG/M metagenome (GOLD analysis project Ga0316205, IMG submission 204941) | Microbial mat bacterial communities from mineral coupon in-situ incubated in ocean water Damariscotta River, Maine, United States -... | ecosystem: Environmental > Aquatic > Marine >...
TCAAGCCAGTCAGTGCCAACCTGCTTTGGTATTCTCACATCGACATCACGCTTTTCTCTAACAGCCAGCCTGTTTGCTAATGCGTATGCTGCCTTTTGTCCTGCGTATGACATATCGTTGTCGCCGCATACCGTTACCCGCTTGACACTCTCGGGCAGCTTCAATGCTTCCATACCACCTGCGCTAATTGCTGCCCATACAGGCCGACTCGTTTTGCTGTGAACTGCTATAGCCGTTTCTATTCCCTCAGTCACATAGATGTGGTCGCCTTCCCCAAATAGTCGTATAGCACCACCAGTAATCGACCTGATAGGCGTCATTATTTTTTTCGGATGATCGACTGGCGCTTTCTTTGCGTTTTGCAGATAGGTGATGTGATAGGTCAGTGGGTTGTTATCGACATCAACCACCAAGCCAACCATGGCCGAATACCGTCCTTGCTTCTTCCCGTCTTCGTAGTAATCAAACGCCGGGATAGATTTCAGATCGTCAGGGATGATTGTTAGTCGGCGCGATATTAAATACTTGTATGCTTCGCTTTCGCCAATAGGCTTTAACATTTGGTAAATACGTCGCAGCATGAATTTCGGATCTTTTTTCTGGACTGGCTTTGATTTATCGACAGTTCCGATAATGCTTTCGACTTCGGTTGCAGCTTCACGAAACGACCAGTTGTTATATTTCATCAACAACATCCATCCATCGCCGGCACCACACCCATGGCAATAATACCCACCACGTCCGTTTTTATCGTCGAAGCGATAACGGTCTTTCCCTTCGCAGATCGGACAGGGACCATGCTTGTTTTTCAAAAACTCATCAGGGATACCAAGCTGCCTTAATATTCCCGGCCACTTTCCTTCTGCTTGCTTTGCTATCTCGCTCATGCGGCAGCCCTCAGTGATGCGAGAAAGTTTTTAGCTAACATCTGCCATTGGTCTGCCTTTGGCATTTTCTCAAGACCTCGCGGCCATGTTCCAATTTGTTTTTTGTACATGTGAGCCGCAGCACCACATTTCAGCCCGCGATATTGAGCGGTATAAATGCAATCATTCCAGACGCGCTGTTTGTCGTTTTTATCAACCTTCTTTCGCTTAACTTCTTTCAAGTCTGCTTCGTAATATTCAATTTCCTCAGTTTTTTGTTTCATTTCATTGCCGCAAGCTGGGCAAGTTCTTCGGCCCTTAAAAACCGTTTTACATTTTTTACAGGTAATTTCTTTTGGTTCTTTGTTTTCTATTTTGCGGCTTTCAGTTCGGTCTTGGATGGTTGTCTTGTCATCCAGCGACCAGTCAGTAATAAATTCTACCGGCCCCATTCCTGCGTCAATACTCATGCCGCCATGATCGATGATGAACGCGCAGTCTTTGCCCTCATACGGTCTTAATGCTCTTCCGACCGCCTGCATCCATTTCGCTACGGACTTTGTTGCAGTCGCCATTACCACGGTCTGTATGCGAGGAATGTCTACACCAAGCGATACAATCCCAACATTGCAGATAACCTTCGTTCTTCCGCGTGTCACTCGCGAATATATTTCTGCGCGATCTTCGTCCGTAGTGTTTGCGTCCAGATATTCAGCTTTAACCCCGGCCCCGATAAATCTTTCAACCAGGCTTGCTGCGTTTGCTCGCGTCGGTGTAAAAACTACCGTTGACGTGTCTTTGGCGATTCGCCACCAATTCGTTACCACATCACCCATAATCACATTGTCAGCAAATGCGTCACCAAGTCCGTCCGCTTGGTATTCACCGCCCGTCATTTTCACATCGCTTAGATCAGGTTTTTCGGCGGCATAGTATCGCGGCTGGACAAGATAGCCCTGATCGATCAGCTCAGACATTGTGACCGGAACAAGCAAGTCGTCGTACACAGCCCCAAGGCCACCACCGCCGTTTACGCATGGACTTGCGGTAAGACCTATCACGATTTTTCTTTTGTCGTATTCACCGGCCAGCGCAGCCAGTAGAAATTCTTGTCGTTTTTTGCTTACCGACAAATGCGCTTCATCGACGATCAAAATATCTGCCGCCTGCACTCCTAGCAACGCGTTCGTCATGTGATCTTTACCAAGACGGCTGATAATCGTGTCCATGCTTGCGACCTCAACCCTATGTCGCGGATCATGCTCGATACCGGCCATGATAATTCCTGACTCGATTCCAAGATCGTAAAACGCTTGCTCGGCTTGAAGTGTTAATCCTCTGCGTGGCGTAATAAACAATACTCGCTTGCCTTTCTCGGTAGCGCTTTTGCAAATTGCAGCAGCAGTTCGTGTTTTTCCTGCCCCGGTAGACATCACCAGCAGTGGCGCTATCTTCCCCTGGCCAATGGATTGACGTAGCATGCTGACGGCATTAGTTTGGAACTCCCTCAATTCCATGATCCACCCCCTACTTCACTAGTAGTTAAATTTATTATTTCACTCGACTGGTTAGGTGGTTTTTTACTGTCATTGTCACTGTCACTGTCACTGTCTTTGTTTGGGGTAACAAGAGCCAAAGGTTTACCGTAACCTTTACCCCAACGTTTCACGTATTCGTTAAGTGATTGTAAAAACTCAACTTTTAGGTTTGAGTTAGGAATGAAGTCGAGCGACTTTAACCATGAAGTTAGAACATTAGGATTTGCCGGTTTATTCCACTTCAGATACCTTGGGAAGTACACTACATGGAACCTTTCGTCATACTTCACGAAACCATTATGCAAACATTCCCCTAAACCTTTAGCGTAACGTTCCGTTCCCCATCTTTTGTCAGCCGCCAATGCCTCGATTGAGGCTTTATAAATACCCAGCGCATTAGTTCTTTCGTTGGTATGAAGATGAAAAAAAACAAGCTGCGCATCATCAGAGCAAAATGGAAATTTATCATCCGACCAGATAAGCGTATAAATCGCTCGAAAGGGTTTTTTTGATTCTTCAATCATTCGCGCTACCCTTGCTAGCATCCTTCAACGGCACGCTATTGGTTTCTTTTATTTTAATTTCATAAATTTTCATGTTATGCTTCCCCTCGTTATTGTTGTATTCAAAAGCCCGTCATGACTTGCCAGTCGCGGGCTTTTTTATTGCAAAAATTCTCTCTCGAACTCCATAAACCGCTGATGATCCTCCAAGCTATCCTGAGCCGCTCTAAGCTCAGATAAACGTATCTGCGCCTTGTTCCTTACTGGCGCTTCGTGTGACGTTAGGTCGCTCTCTGCTTGGCGGATTAGGGCTTTTAGGCTGCTTGTGGGTTCACACATGATCTGCAATCTCAGCAATGGTTATCCCACTTGCAAGATGCTTTCCTGAGATATCACCTGGAAAATCCCCGTGACAATCGATGACAAGACCTTCCTCAAAACACCAGGTCACACATTGCTCTTTGGTCGGGAACGTCTTTATAACCCCGTCATAGCTTGATACGGCGAATTTGTCAGTCATGGATTCGCCTCGAAAAATGCTTGAGAGAATCCTGGTGGTGTTGCACTTCTCAATTCTTTTGTGCGCTCTGATTTACCGCCGTATTTTTTCCACATCTTTGACCCTTCAACCGGCTCAACTTCATTGCGTGGCAAGTCTGTATTAAACTCACCCCATAATTGAGTCAGCTTTGTGTAAGGATCGCCGTAGTGCCATGGATGAAACCGCATTGCTGGATTCCCTAGCCATTTGTTTAGCTTTCCAACAGGGTTTTCAATTACCCACCATTTCAGCGTGTCCCTGAAAACGTAAGCCAGCCTCAAGCAAGCATCTACTAATGCTAATGCCTCACGTAACTCATCATCTGTGCGCGGGTGTTTTGCTCCGGCGTTACTTAATACAGTGCAGACAGGCGCAGCCATAATGCCGTGGATATCACCATGCTCTCTGATATCAAGTAGTTGGCTTGACAGCCTTGGCGCATTACTTATTGGCGACGGATAAAGAAGCACATCCCCCCCCCCGTTTTAAATCAACCTGGATGACGTTATAGCCAGCATCGCGATATGGCTTAGACCATGCGCCTGTGTAGTCGCAGAGCGAAAGAATCGTTTTCACATCTTCCTCCAACACTGAACCTTCACGACCTCATCCTTCACCTCGATACACTCACATACAGGCCAAATCTGCTTGTCCTCTAGCATTAAAGGGCAAGACTGATATACGTGAGTCGTGATGGTTTCAGATGGGGTAATAGGTTGCTGCCAGGCCACGATAATAAATATCGCGCCGGCTAAAATCATAATGAGCATTACTGAGCGATCAATCACTATTTTCCACTAACCGACTTCAAATCACGCCCTACCCTGATCTGCGCTTGCTCCATTTTCTCTGTCAGCGTCCGCATGGTTTCAACGGCACCGATATACTCGCGCTGCAGTTCGGCCATTTCATCTATTGGCTCAATTGGTTCCGGCGAGCGATAACCAGATATTTCACAGATATAATTAATTGCAGAATGGCACCCTGATTTTCGTGCTTCTTTTAAAATAAACAGGGTTTGTTCGGGATCAAGCTTTTCGGAACGGTTTTTATCTAGGCAGTTATTAAGTAACTTCCCTGCATCATCAGGCATTTTTGCAGGCCATAACATAGAACCAATTGTTTTTGCCCAAGCCTTGCCACCAATGGAACGGCAGCAATCTCTATATGCCTCATAAATATCTTCAAACGGGGATTCTTGTGTATTCACGTCCCTTTCCTTCTCGTTACTACTAAGTAGTAATGCGTAGTAAAGCCAAATTAGGTTTAAATTTTTTTAGGCGGCTTCTTCATCTGGATACAAATCATCTATTGACGATGGCTTGTCACCGTAAGACAGCTCAAGCTTGTTAAATTTTTTAGTAACGGCAATTTCGGGACGCCTTGACCAGCCTTCATATTGAGAAACTGCCGATTGACCAACCTCAAGCATCTTTCCCAGCTGCCCCTGGGTTAACTGATGCTTATCTCTAAATATGCTCATTGGGTGTTTTTTATCCATAGCCGTGATTTTAATCACGTTTCGTGATGCCTGTCAACACGTTTCGTTGTTAGCTGTTAATAACACGCTGTGATAAATATTATGTTTGGAGGATGTTATGAGTGTTGGTGAAAGAATAAAAAAAGCTAGAAAGTATTTTGGAAAATTTACGGGACAAGAAATATCCCAAATGAAATTAGCTGAATACTGTGGTTGGCCAGGAGCGCAAACCAGAATTTCCAACTATGAAAACGGAACCCGCGACCCATCCCCTAATGATCTTATTCTAATAGCTAGAGCAACAGGATCACGCGTTGAATGGTTACAATTTGGGTCAGGGGAAATGGAAGCTAATAAATCTTCTGACACGAGCAACGTCACTAACATTACTGACAAACTGCTTCAGTCGCCAAACGACGACCTGTTTATTCCAATATCAGATGCCACCGCATCAATGGGGAATGGGAACGCCGTTCTATCTCATGAAATCGTCATAGGCCATCTTAAAGTGTCACGCCAATGGATTAGAAACACCCTGTCAATAAGTAAGCCTGACAATCTGGCGGTTATCACTGCCTTCGGTGACTCAATGGCCCCAACTTTCTCTGATGGCGACACGCTGCTCATTGATCGCGGCGTTAATGAAATGAAGGTTGACGCAGTTTATGTCATAGCCATGAATGACGAGTTATTTGTAAAGCGCGTACAGCGGCGCATGGATGGCGCGTTAGTGATTAAGAGCGATAACCCACTCTATGACCCTTATGTCGTCGAAAATGGTGACAAGAATGAATTAGAAGTTTTGGGGCGTGTTGCTTGGGTATGGAATGGGAAAAAATTATGACTTCAATCAAAAAAAGAATTGTTGTTGGCGCTGCATTTATGCTCTTTAGCATAACGGTATTTTCTGAAAACAAATTACCTTCCATAGATTCTGATTCTTTAGAGTGGCAGGTTATAAAAGAAGAAAATAAACCAGTGATAATATCGACGATATCAAAAAAATACCCAAAAGCACATTGGGAATGTCTACTTAAACATCTACCCAATACCAGCAGTGATATTGCTGCCCGAGGAATAATTAAGGCATGTAGAGAGCTATATCCAGCAAGATAAATAGCATTCATTGCTTTAATATTCACACTTCCATACCCCGCTTCCTGCGGGGTTTTTATTGCCTCACATCTAACAAGACAAAAATAGTTTAGCTATTACCTAGTCAATTATCACATTACGTGTTGACTTTGATATCACAGTTCGTTATATTCCCCCCATCGACACTCACAAGCATCCGACCTTCCGAGCTAGGCCAATGGAACCGGATAACGAATTGACCCATTCGGCGATGTGAAGCCAAAGATTACGCCACAAGGCGGTTTGCGGCAGGTTGATAACGGTAAAAACACAGATTATTGGAGGAAACAATGTCAACAAATGTAAATGAGTTTATTGGCGAGCTTGATGCCGGCGTATTCGAGGAAAAGTTAAGCAGAGCAATCTCGGACGTTGCCGCAGGAATCGTAACGCAGGGCAAGCCCGGCAAGGTAACAGTTACGCTTGATATGAAGCAAATCGGCACCAGCCATCAGGTCGCCATCGACAGCAAGCTGGTCTATGTGAAACCAACAGCAAAGGGCAAGGTGAGTGAAGAAAACACCACGCAAACGCCTATGTATGTCGGTATAGGAGGGAAAGTAACACTGTTTCCTGAAGATCAAACGCAAATGTTCGACAAGCGCGGACACGTCAACGATAAGGAGCACGCTTAATCATGGATCGTTCAGCAATCGAAAGAATTGAAGAGCTGGGAAACGCAGCCAGTAAGCTACCGGAAACAAATACGCCTATTACTGTTGTTCCTGACAACTCAACAATAAAGAGTCTTGAAGACTACCAGCCTGGGCGTTCACGCTTTCGTGGAAAAATGAGCACGGAATCAATTGAAGACTTCGCTAGCTATACCAAGCAGTACAGCCAAGCCAGCTGCTTCATTAATCAAAGCAAAATGATAGCAGTTTCTGTATTTAATCTTGGTACAGAAGACAGGCCAGGCCATGCCGACAACAAGGCAATTCTATCCCTTGAAACAACGGCTGCATACGAAGCTGTCAAAGCAATAACAAATCAGCGTCTTTCCCAAAAGGATCTAGCTGAATGGCTTGAAGACTGGCGCATGAATCTTGAGGCAATCGACCAGGACAGCAGCGATCTTGATATTAAAAAATCAATTAACGCCATCAGAAATATAACGATTGAATCGAGTCGCAAAGAAGAACATTCAGATCACGACTTTAAAGCTGGCCGTAGCGCTATGGAAGAAATTGAAGCCAGCAGCAAGGAGAACATCCCTTCAAGTTTTTGTTTTACCTGCATGCCTTACGTCGGCCTAAGTGACCGTCAATTTTATTTAAGGCTCAGCTTGATAACAGGCGGAGAAAAGCCGGTATTTATCCTGCGCATCATAAAGCACGATGAAATTAAAGAGGAAATGACAAAAGAATTTAAGTCAATTCTTGATGATTCGCTTAAGGATGATGACATAAAAATATTTATTGGTAGTTTTTCTGCTTAACGGTTACGGGCGAGCTGTGCTGCGGCGTGGAAACATGCCTCCCTAAGAGAATCGTTCGACTGCTAAACATAACCGGCGTGGCAACCGGAAGCCCACAGATGGCGATCAGATTTGAAGGAAGAAGGTTGTTCAGCACAGTAAGCCCGCCATAACAGGAGGCAGCAATGGGACAAGTAATACAAGCAGCAGACCGTTTTAAGCAGAAAAATAGAACGTTTTATGATTGCTCAAAGTTCATTACATGGGATGAATATCGTGGCAGCAAAAAGACAGCTTTAACAACGACTGCTTCCGACGAACTGAATCAGGCAATTATTGATATTGCTAGAGCGCCTATCGAAGAATTTTTAGTAAACCCTGATGAGCCGCCACCTGAAGTGGCATAGGAGAAACATTATGAAATTCAATCCTAAAAAATACAAACCATCTAGCGAAAAAAATCGCGTGTTTTGGGAGAACTATCGCAATTCAGTTCGCGAAGTTAGATTTTTAAACAAGATCAATAAAGGGCTTCCAAACTTTAAACAGGCCGCTCAGTCATGAGCATGTGCGCTGAAGAATTTGAAATAGCGGATCGTCATGTAGCGTTTGAAGAAGCTGTCAAAAAGCCATTGTCCGAGGGCGATTACATTGAGGCAATGACAGAGATAATCGCAACAGGTAAAAACGCGCAACTATGCGCAGACGCTATAAACAAAGGGGATTCTGCAAGTTTAGGCAGAGTTATCGAATCACTGGTACAGGCACAGCACGTTAGAAGCCTGAAAGAAGCGTATGGAGTGGAGTGATGAATACACAAGTTGCGACGCTGCCCTCAGCGATAGACGAACAACAATTAATTTCAGTTTTATCAACCAGCCTTTATCCGGGCGCTGCGCCTGCAAGCGTAAGCATGGTGCTCGCGTACTGCAAGGCTTCCGGTCTTGACCCTATGCAGAAGCCCGTTCATATCGTGCCTATGTGGGATAGAAACCTTGGGCGCATGAAGGACGTAATAATGCCCGGCATTGGGTTATACCGAACCATGGCTGCGCGAGGCGGTGATTATGCGGGCGTTTCTGAGCCGGAATTTGGCGATGATATCACCGAGAATATTGGCGGCGTAGAAATCACTTACCCTGTTTGGTGCAAAGTTGTCGTAAAGCGCAGGCTGTCAGACGGAACTATAGCGGATTTTTCAGCTATTGAGCGTTGGAAAGAAAACTACGCAGTAAAAGGCGGAAAAGAAAGATCGATCGCGCCAAATGCTATGTGGGCAAAACGCCCATACGGGCAGATATCAAAATGCGCGGAAGCCCAAGCATTACGCAAAGCCTTTCCTGAAATTGGCGCGCAGCCAACAGCTGAGGAAATGGAAGGCAAGAGTGTTGAGGTTGATATCACGCCAGAAGTAAACGCAGAAGCAACACAAGAAGCCACCCTATTACCTTGTTATCCACAAAACAAATTTGAAGAGAACTTTGATAAGTGGGCATCCGCGATTAAATCAGGACAGAAAACGCCTGACGAAATTATATTAATGATTGAAAGCAAATACACGCTTTCAGATCAGCAGATCGTAAAAATTAAAGCGGCACAAAAATGATAGCTGTGAAAATTCCAAGGCACGGACTTTTTAAAGACTTAACCTCGAATGTTTTTGGAAGGCTTACCGTCTTGTCTTATGCTGGAAGAATTGGAGTCAATAACCAGTGGAATTGCAAGTGTACTTGCGGAAATTATTGTATTGTCGCTGGCGGAAATCTAAATAGAGGCAGCACTAAATCATGCGGATGCCTTCATGCTGAAATTGCATCAAAGGTTCACGCATCCCACAAGATGACAGGAAGTGGTGAATATAGAACATGGATGTCTATGAAAAATAGATGCCTAAACTCAAATGGAATCGGATATATAAATTATGGCGGTCGAGGAATAAAAGTTTGCGATAGATGGGTAAATTCATTTGAAAGCTTTTTTTCTGATATGGGGGTAAGACCTAAAGGATCATCCATTGAGCGAATAAATAATAACGGAAATTATGAGCCATCGAACTGCCGCTGGGCGACAGCAAAAGAACAGGCCAACAACAAAAGATCGAACCATACAATTACGATTAATGGCGTAACAAAAACTATGCAAGCGTGGGCTGACGAATGTGGACTGCATTGGTCCGTAATAAAATCTCGCATTAGTTCAGGGCTGTCAGGATATGACTTAATCAAGCCATCAGAAAAATACAAGACACTAACCTTCCGTGGAATAACAGATACGTACAAAGGCTGGAGTAATAGAACCGGCATTAAGTCTGAAACTATTTCGCAGAGAATCAAAAGGAATAAGTGGACAATTGAAAGAACATTAACAGAAGGAGCGACTTTATGAAGATATTAAAATTAACCCAGGGCTCGAACTCTTGGCATACCCATAGAGCTGCGCATTTTAATGCGTCCGATGCTCCTGTAATAATGGGATTGTCTAGCTATAAGACACGCGACGAACTGCTACATGAGAAAAAAACCGGGATTACTCCAGAGGTAACGCCGGCCACTCAAGCGATATTTGATGATGGTCATAAATTTGAATCAATGGCTCGCGAAATAATAGAAGCTAATCTGGGCGAAGAATTATATCCAATAACTGGATTTCTTGAGATTGACGGACTTCAACTTTCAGCATCATTTGACGGGATAGACTTTTCAAAAACGTTTTGCTTTGAACACAAAACCCTTAACAGCTCACTTACTAAAGTCGAAACAATAGACGATCTCGACAAGCAATATAAGGTACAGATGCAGCAGCAGATGATGATTTCTGGGTGCAGTAAATGTCTGTTCGTCGCGAGCAAAGGCGTAAAGGAAGGTATGGTTCAGCTATGGTATGAGTCAGATGACTCTCTTGCCGATGAAATTATTGCTCATTGGAAACAATTTGCAATCGATCTTGCCGCATACGAACACCGGCCAGAAGTAATCAAGCCGGACGCAACACCTATTATGGAATTGCCTTCTTTGCTTGTTGAAGTCCATGGCGGCGTAAAAAACTCGAACCTTACCGTGTATGAATCGAGCGCGCTTAATTTTATCCGAAACATTAACACCGACCTGAAGACCGACGAAGACTTTGCCAATGCAGAAGAAACCGTTAAGTTTTGCGGCAAGGCAGAGAAACAGCTCGACCTTGTTAAGCAGCAAGCCATTGCGCAGACCACAGATATTGAAACGTTATTCAACACCATGGATCGGCTTCGCGAAGAGCTGCGCACCAAGCGACTGTCACTTGAAAAGCTTGTTAAGGCGCAGAAGGCCACTATTAAATCTGAAATACTACGCGAAGCAATGGATTCATTTAAGGCGCACATTGCCACCACAAATGAAGGGCTTGGCGGAAATTACCTTCCGGCCTTTGGTGTTGATTTTTCCGGTGCCATGAAAGGCAAGCGTACCATCACATCAATACGAGGTGCTGCAAACGATGAGCTGGCACGGGTAAAGATTGAGGTCAGCGCAAAAGCAGAAGCAATACGCATCAACCTGGCTTCGCTTCGTGATCTTGCGTCAGATTATAAGTTTCTATTCAGTGATGTTATGCAGATCATCACGAAAGCAAATGATGACTTAGTGTTGCTGATCAACAGCCGGATAAACGAACACAAGAAATCTGAAGAAGATCGACTTGAAGCTGAACGTGAAAAAATCCGTCAGGAAGAGGCAGCCAAGCTTCAAGCGGAAGCAGATAAAAAGACCGAGAATGGAGCGCAGGCTAATCATGAACAGGTAGAGAAGCAGCAGTACCGCGCGCCTGTTAATCCATCGCGAACGCTAGGCCATCCCGGGCCAGCAGAACGATCATCAAAAACAGAGCCACGGGAAGATATTACACCAACGTTCTACAAAGAAGACGCAATCAATGCAATCAGAGAAACAGCCAAACCAATGTCTGAAAAAAAGGCACTGGCCATCCTGGCTGCAATCGAGCGCGGCGACATACCCGGCGTCCAGGCTTATTACTCAACATCAAAACAGGAAGCGGCGTAATGGAAAAACTTAATGAGTCGGAAGACATGCATATTTTATTTTTTGATACGGAAACAAACGGAATGGTTGACTGGAAAAGTCCGTCTGACGGGAAAGATCAGCCTCACATAGTTCAGCTCGCAGCTCATGTTGTTAAAGCCAGCACACGAAAAGTAATCCAGAGTGTGAACGTCATTGTTAGGCCGGATAATTGGGAAATCCCCCAAGAAATGACCGACATCCATGGAATAACAATGGATCAGGCTGTTGGTGTTGGGGTACCAGAATCGCTTGCGCTCGACATTATTTTAATGATGCAAGAATCTTGCGATTTGCGTGTAGCGCATAACACGACATTCGATAATAGAATTATTCGCATTGCTGCGAAACGATACGGCGATGAAGACGCGGTTGGCGATTGGAAAGATGGCCAGTATTTTTGTACTTGTCAAAACGCAAGAAAAATTATGGGAGGAAAACTTCCTAAACTCGAAGAAGCCTACAAGCATTTCACCGGCAAGCAGCTAGAAAACGCACACACGGCCATCGCTGATGTGAATGCTTGCATGGCTGTCTATTGGGCAATTCAAGACCACCTAGCGACATCAAGCGCAGCATAAAAATAACCATTAGAGGGCAGCATGAATAATATTAAAACAATAAACATTCCCGTTTATGAATCAACCGACGGCAGACAATTTACCGGCGAAGAAGAAGCCGTGCTTCACCAAGTCGAGCTTGATATGAAAGAACCCATCTCAAGATACGTTAACGAGCTGGAATACAAAGACAAGCATAAGGCCATTGTCGCCAGTCATATTTTGATCTGGGAGCAAGCAAAGGCTATGCGGGATATGCAAAACACACCACAACCTCAGGAGGCTTCTTAACGTGGCTAACGATTTAAATAACTGTAATTTTATAGGCAGACTTGGTAAAGATGTCGAAATTCGTTACATGCCTTCAGGTGGTGCGGTCGCTTCATTCTCTATCGCTGTAGGCAGTCAGTGGACTGATAAACAGTCTGGCGAAAAACGAGAAGAAACGGAATGGGTGAATCTAACCGCTTTCGGAAAACTTGCTGAGATATGCGAAAAATATTTAACGAAAGGCTCTCAAGTGTTCGTGTCTGGACGCATGAAAACGGACAAGTATGAAAAAGACGGTGTAACGCGGTATTCAACAAAGGTGATTGTTGACCGCATGCAGATGCTTGGTAGCAGGGGTGACAACCAACAATCAGCACAGAATAACAGCACTGCTCAGGCTAAGACTGCACAGCCTGCGCAACAAGCGAATGTTGACGATTTCGACGACGACATTCCATTCTGATACTTACCTGAGAAATTATAATGAAAAAATATACGCTTCCAACTGGATATTTAATTGTTGACGATTACTCAAAAGGTAAGCTGGAAACATTGTCGATAGGCGATTACGGAAAAGCCGTTAATGTAAAGGCTGATTTTCTTGGCTACACAAAAGAAATAAACGGTGTTCCTAATGTCCCTTGCATGCCATTAACAGAGAAATGGGTAATCACTTTAAGCACCCAATATGGCTGCGTCATGAAGTGTAACTTTTGTGATGTTCCGAATGTTTCGTGGCAAGGAAATGCGACTTTTGACGATTTGAAAATGCAGTTTTTTAATGCTGTTAAGTGTTTCCCTGAAATAAAGTATACAGAGCGGTTAAACATTCACTTTGCAAGGATGGGGGAACCTATTTTCAATAAAGCAGTATTTGAGTTTGCAAGATGGCTATATAAGTCAAAAGACATTATACAGCACTCGCTGGGCCTGCGAATTGAGGTTATCCATCCGGTTTTAACAACATCTTTGCCAAAGGACTTCTCTGGCCTGGAAGATAAGCTGTACGAGTGGTGCAGTATTAAAAACGATTTATACAACGGTCAAGCTGGGCTTCAATTCAGCATTAATTCAACATCACCATCGCAACGTGATGAAATGTTCGGTGGAATGGCAATGGATTTAATACATTTTTCAAAATTGGCAGAAAACTTACCAAATCCAATTGGTAGAAAATATTGCCTCAACTTTGCTTATTCTACTGATTATGAGATTGACGCACAATTTCTATCAACACTGTTTGATAAAGAAAAATTCATGTGCAAGATCACACCTATCCACAACAACAACTCATGCCGCGACAATAATATCTCCACGATAGGTGGGTATGACTCATATCTGCCATACCGAAAGCCAGAAGACGATTTAAAGCGCGCTGGGTTTGATGTGCTGGTATTCGTTCCCTCAATGGATGAAGAAAATGGGCTGGTTACATGCGGAAATGCGGTTCTTGGCGGTAGTGAAATAAAAGTATCGGCAAAGATTCCCAACATAGCATAACCACGCAATGCCAAAACTAATAAAAATAAACAGCGAACGAATTTAGGAGTTACTTAAGTGATAGCACATTCAGAACAAATGGATTTCATGTTCGCTAGAGAACTAATCATCGATAACTTCGCTGGCGGTGGCGGCGCGAGTCATGGCATTGAGCAAGCATTTGGACGCCATGTTGATATCGCCATCAACCATGACCCTGAAGCAATTGCCATGCACATGGCGAACCACCCACATACTGAGCATCACTGCGAAAGCGTTTGGGATATTGACCCAATTACAGCAACAAATGGCCGGCCGGTCGGCCTGGCGTGGTTTAGTCCAGACTGCAAGCACTTCTCGAAGGCCAAGGGAGGCAAGCCAGTAGAGAAGAAGATCCGTGGTCTAGCTTGGATTGTCGTTAAATGGGCAAAGCTGGTTAAACCCAGAGTGATCATGTTAGAGAACGTCGAGGAATTTCAGGATTGGGGGCCACTGAAAGATGACGACAAACCCTGCCCTGTTCGTAAAGGCCACACGTTCCGTCGCTGGAAGCAACAGCTGATCGATCTTGGCTACCAGGTAGAACACCGGCAACTGAGAGCATGCGACTATGGTTCTCCGACTATCCGCAAACGCCTATTCCTAATTGCTCGCTGTGATGGCCGGCCAATTGTTTGGCCGAAACCAACGCATGGCAAAGGGAAAAGGCTTGAGCCATTCAAAACAGCTGCAGACTGCATGGATTGGAAATTGCCAACACCATCAATTTTCTTAACCAAAGAGGAAGGCCGAGCAATCAAAGTACGCCGTCCACTGGCTGAAGCTACAATGGCGCGCATTGCCAAAGGCGTTAAGCGTTATGTTCTAGGCAGCGCCAAACCATTTATTGTTCCTATCGCCAACTACAATGGAAGTGTGATTGCTCATGATATTGATGAGCCGCTACGCACTATCACCGCCTCTCCAAAGGGTGGCTCATTTGCTTTGGTTTCAGCATTCCTGGCTAAACATTATACCGGAGTCATCGGTCACGAAATCGATAAGCCCATCGGAACGGTAACAACGGTCGATCATCATTCTCTGGTAGCCAGCCACATGATCAAGCTACGCGGCAGCTGTAAAGACGGCCAGCCCATCGACAAGCCAGCGCCAACCATAACGGCTGGAGGCACTCATCTTGGCGAGGTTCGAGCCTTTCTTATTAAATACTATGGAACCGATCAAGATCCGCACCTCAATAAACCTATGCACACGGTTACAACTAAAGACAGGTTCGGCCTTGTGACGGTTCACGGCGAAGAATATCAGATCGTTGATATTGGAATGCGAATGCTGGCACCACGTGAGCTTTACCGCGCACAAGGGTTTCCTGACAACTACATCATTGACGTAGAGCTCAATGGCAGAAAGCTTAGCAAAGCAGCCCAAGTACGGATGTGTGGCAACTCGGTATCGCCCAACGTAGCAATAGCACTGGTAAAAGCAAATGTTGGCGTAACTACAGTAGCTAAGCAAAAGGGAGCAGCATAAACAATGGCATCAAAAACAGAAGCGTATCCCCTGTCATGGCCCCAAGATTGGTCGAGAACGAGTAAGCCAACAAAAAGTCAGTTTAAAACTAGCTTAACCGGCGCGCTCAAGAACGTGACAGATTCGCTTAAGAAGTTTTCTAATGACTCAGGCAAAAAGATTGAGAATCAAATTATCTCGTCGAATGTCACCCTGGGTAATCTTCGGCCAAATGATTCAGGCGTCGCCGTGTATTTTTCATGGGACGGAATATCCACCTGCATTGCTGTAGATCGATACACAAAGGTTGAGGAAAATCTGCAAGCTATCCATCACTGCATTGAGGCAGAACGGACAAAGCTTCGTCATGGCGGGCTCAATATTGTGAGGGCTACATTTCGCGGATATGCAGCGCTTCCACCGCCATCCATAAGTGATTGGTGGGATGTTCTTGAGTGCAGGCGCGACGCATCGCGAACAGCCATCGATCTAAACTATAAGCGGCTAAGAAAAGACTCACACCCTGATCGCGGCGGCAATGATGAATGGTTCAATAATGTTCAGCAGGCTTACAAAGAATCTAAGCAGTCATGACAAACAATCTCACAGACGAGCAATGCAACACTATGCCGGCACGTGAATTGTCAGAAGCAAGCGGCTTGCCTGAAACGACAATACGCTCACGAAAGCAGCGCGGGGATACTGGTAGACGCTTAATACGCCCTTTAGTTTCGCACAGTGCAAGTGTTGGCAATAGGCGGCATAAGACTGACGGGCATCCTTGGCGTAAATGGGCTGGGTAACGGGGTAGAGAAATGAAAACAACAACATCACAAGTAACAAAATTAGTTCTAACTGACTTAGACCGGCTTGATCCTGTTTCTGTAATTACTGAGGATTTTGGATCAGAAAGAGGCAAGATAATTATCGAATGCTACGGTAAAGCATGGACAGCCTATTGGGGGTCGATGGGCTGTAACTCAGTAGCTATATTCTTCTACGAAAGTAACGAGCATTACCTCGCAGGAAAGCTCAGCAATATTGATGACCATGTATACGATATCGATGCTATACGAGAGTCAGCGGAAGAAAAAGGCATTGAATGCTGGCGTGATGATCCTTGGCATGACCATGAATTTTTACATGCTATGTATGGGCCAGACATGACTGAATGGCATAATAGTTTGCCAAAAAAATCAAACTCAGATTATCTATACCTATGTCGAATCATTAAAGCAGTGCAAGAAGCTTTTAGGAACATCATTGCTGAGCATGACAATAGTAAAGAGGTGGGATGATGCTTGATAACGACGGATACCATAACTATTTACGCCAAAGGATCAGCCTTGAAAATAAATTAACTGATATTGGCAGCACGCAAGAAAGCATAGAAATAGAATCGCAGATGATGTTTGTTGAGGAACGACTATTGGCTCGCATTAAACAATCTCATTCACACGCAAGGCAGGAACTAAACGCATTGAAAATGGTGCTAATAGAGTCATCAAAAGATGATGCAATAAGTGAGAAATGACTTATATATTAGCTAAAGACAGAAAGCCGGAGACGGGTGTTGACGTCTATGTGGTTACAGAGTCAGGGGTCAAGGGTGTAGCAAAGTATTGGGATTTAACTGGCGCTTGGCTAACACAGGATAACAACCTTAAAACTTCAGATATTGTGAAGAAGTGGCAATATGCCGAGGCAACCGCAGATGAAGCTTAGTTTTAAAGAAGATAAATACGCCTTAAAAATAGCAAGGTTAGAGAAGTGGCATAGATACTTCGCTTTAATACCTATTCGTGTTGCGCGTGAAGACTATCGATGGCTTGAATATATAGAACGAAAAGGGGCATGTATTGGAATCGTTAATAGGCGGTGGTCTTGGAAATATAGGGAAATTAGTGATTGAGCTATGAGTTATCCAGCATTTAAAGAAATGGATCTGTGGACAAGGGTGCGCGCCACAAAGGATATAACAACTAAAAACCGAACAATGAAAGCTGGAGATACAGGGGTAATTATTGAGCGGTACGCTTATGTCGTTGGCGTTAGACCAGACGGAAAAAAGCTTACTGTAGAAACAGGCTGTGAAACAGCTTTGGAAATTATCAGCACTCCCAAAAACAATGAATGAAATAGCTAAACAAGCACTGCAACAGGTTAAGGCCAATGATTAAAGGCGCAACATTTTCTCATTGCGAAAAGTACCGGTACAGCCTTTGGCGGTTTTGGGATAAAAACCCCTACGCCTTATTTTTGATGTTAAACCCAAGCACAGCAGATGAAGAAAATAACGATCCGACTGTAGAGCGGTGTCAAAGATATGCTGCCCAATGGGGCTATGGTGGCTTGGTCGTATGTAATATTTTTGCCTATAGAGCAACCAAACCTAAAGATATGAAATCACAGGATGATCCCGTTGGGCCAGATAACGATGATTATATTACCAAGCAAGCCGCTGATGCAGGAATAGTTGTATGTGCCTGGGGTAATCATGGTAGCCACGAAAATAGATCAAAAAATATCGTTGCCACGCTAAGAGAAAGTAATATTGAGCTGCACTGCCTGAAAATTACAAAGCAAGGCGAGCCTGGCCATCCCTTGTATTTACGTAAAGATATTGAGCCCCAGCGTTGGAACGGTGAGCGATGAAAATCTTACATTTAACATTAAAAAAACAATGGTTTGATTTGATAGCCAGCGGCTCAAAAACTATTGAATATCGAGAATTTAAGAACTATTGGGTATCAAGATTGATGACTTCTGACGGCAGATTACGTAATGACTTTGATGAAGTGCATTTTCGCAACGGTTACTCAAAGGGTTCGCCATTTATGAGGGTGGAATTTTCAGCAATTCGCGTGGTGCAAACACGTCACCATCCAGCTATGAACGGGGAACCACTAACCGATAGCCATTACTTCGCTATTTATCTTGGGTCAGTGCTGAATGAGAAAGCGGCGTAGAAATGCTCCCTGAGATCGTACCATTTCAAGACCTTCAAGAGCTGTCCGATTATCGTAAGCCTATGTATGTCAGAAAGTGGCTGGATAATCTCAAAGTGCCTTATGCTGTATCGAGGAATGGACTACCCCGCGTTCACAGATTGGCATTAGCCAACGCATTAGGGGTTAAGGCTGTGGAACCGGCCAGTAATGAGCCAGATTTTGATAAATGGGAAGGTTGATATAGATTATGTCCACTATGGGCCGCCAAAAAACAGTCAATCATAACCTTCCGCCGCGCATGTTTCCGCGAAATGGAAAGAAACAGACCACCTACTATTACCGGCCATCCTTGGGTGATCGAACTCCAATTAATCTAGGACACAACTACGAAAAAGCGCTAAAGAAGTGGGCGGAGATCGAAGGTGACACCCCGGCGCCAGATAATCCGCAGACATTTAACGAAGTGTCTCAGTGCTATTTTAGGGACATTGTGCCAAATAAATCGCCAGCAACACAGAAAGATAACTTCAGAGAACTCAAGAAGTTAAATGAGATATTTAAATATATTTTACTGGACAATATCAAGCCCAAACACGTCCGAATGTATATGACCAAGCGAAAAGCCAAGGTCAGGGCTAACCGCGAAAAAGCCTTACTCTCCCATATTATTAATTACGCCCGCGAGCATGGCTACTCAGACAAGCCAAATCCATGCGCAGGCATCCGTGGAAACAAGGAAAAAGGTCGCGATAAGTACGTGACAGACGCAGAATTCAAGAGCCTGTATGAGTGTGCACACCCTGCCCTACAAGACGTTCTTGACCTGATGCTATTCACCGGCCAGCGTCCGGCAGACTGTTTAAAAATGACCCGAGCAGATATCCGAGAAGGTGCATTATGGGTAAAACAGAACAAAACCGGCCATAAACTAGGCATCAACATTACTGGTGAGTTTGCCAAAGCTATTGATCGCATACTGTCCAGGGAAAGGTCAGTACCAAGCATGTACCTGGTGGCAGATGATAACGGTCAACCGCTATCTTATTGGACGCTGACCAGTCGATTCAAGAAGGCTCGCAAGGGTTCTGGCGTCGATTTCCAAATGAGAGATATTCGGGCAAAAAGCGCAACCGACACAGGAAACTTGGAAACAGCCAAGCAACGTCTTGGACATTCTACCGTTGTCATGACTGAGCATTATGTGAAAAACCGTAAAGGTGAGCGCGTGGGGCCGCTGAAATGAGCATGGTGCCTAGGGCCGGAATCGAACCGGCACGACCTTTGGGTCGGCAGATTTTAAGTCTGCTGCGTCTACCAGTTCCGCCACCCAGGCATAATTTTGGTAACAACTTTATATTTTTGGTAACAAATTTAACCGTAACTATTTGTTTTTAAAGCCTTTATTTTCATTAAAAAGGGATTTTAAGTCCTGTCGTATTTTGATAAATATCATACTGTTACGTCATTTTTGTTACCAAAAGACTGAAATGCGAAACGCTTTTATCTCAATAAGTTATGAAGGGGCTAGTGAATTTTGGCTACATTTTTTGGAGAGTAAAATACGAGTCACAAACTACCAATTCAGCATCAATTAGCAACAGCCCTCGCTATTGACCCCAAGCATCAGGTCGGAGTAGCATCAAGCAATGGAGATAACCCTTACAGAGATTGTCGCCCTCATGCTAATGTGGGTCTTGCTTTATGGTGCCATCCGATTATTTGAAAAGTTTATGGCCGGCGACTTCGATCATTTCTTTGGATACCACGATAAAAAAAAGAAACGCTAAGGCATCACCACCTTTTCCCTGTACAGCTTATTAAACTTCGTCATTACCAGATTAATCCTGTCTTCAATAGGCTGAAGCTTCAGCTTTCTCTCTTGATCGGTTAGCTTTTTGGTATTTTTAATTTGGTTTCGCCTCTTGCGCAGTTTTCTGATCTGGCTTTGGTATTGTTTCGCCCTTCCAATTAATCGATATTGAGCGTTGAATTCATCCTTAACAGACCGCCTTTTTTCTGGATCTTCACGATAGAATTTAATCTGATTCTCAACAAGGCGGATATCTTCCATATTTTTATAATATGAAGACACCATCCTTCTTGGGTTTTGAGTACCATACAGCTTGCGAACTAGCGGAACAGTGTACGTTTCAATTTCTTCTTTCTGCAATATCTTAATCGGCGTCGCCACAGTATCGCCCAGGAACCGGCCAGCACCACCTGTTACCGTGTCATACATCAGGTCGAAAAATTCCGGCGAGATATCAACCGCACCTGGACGCACAGCATCACCACCTGTTAAAGAGTTAAGCTGCTCAGTAATATAGCGTGACGGCTCACGTACGCTACCCCAATACTTTTGAGAGTTCGGCTTATCTACGCCGAATGGATTATCCGCAGGACGCAGAGGTCTTCCGGCAAAGTCTTTATTCGTTCCCCATTGAATGAAAGGATCGGTGATTGTTGGTGAAACCATTTGCAAGATTGATTCTTCACCGCCTATAGGATTAAATGCACCCATTACTGAGCTCAACACACGCATAGCGCCATCGGTAGATTTAAACCCTTTCTTTGACATTGCTTCGCCAAGTACCTGCCCGGTAACGTGCATTACGTTATAGCCCCACGGCAGTGGAATTTTGAAGTAATCGCCACCAGGACGCATGACAATTAGATTATGCGCTTTAGTGTAATCGGGTATCTTGTCATAACGTGGCTCGCCATCGTCATCATCGCCGCCCAGCGAACGATTAAGCATGTCGAGCATCACCGCAAAGGCAACAGTCCCGAGCATCATCTTGCGAACCTTTGAGCTTTTACGTGCAGCTATAATCAAGCGGACAGAGCCTTGAATCGATGCGTTATAAAACAAGTACAGGGCATTAAGAACCTGACCAGAATCACCTTTCCGGTTAAAGTTTACTGTCAGCTCTTTGGCGATTCTTGCCGCCTTAGCTTCGCTTATCCCTGCTTTACGAGCATGCACAAAGGTCGATAAGCGCACCGCATTTTCAACGGCAGTATTTTCATCCTCAATAAACTTCATAAGATTATTGAGGCCACGCTTGATCGTCATTATCTTGCCCGGCTGCATTTCTCGCAGCAGTTTTTTCAGCTTCGTTTCGCGCTGATCAATATCCCGGTAATGATCCATCCAGCCCGTCTTGCCGCCGGCATCCCTAAATTCACGAAAGTGTTTAGCCCACGCCTGATCCAGTTTGCCTTTTTGAGCGGAACGAATACCGCGCCATGCTTTACCGACATCCTTGAATATGGCCTTTTTCATATTGGCCGCTTCAGTGTCATTCAGGTTATAGCCTGCCGTCTGCATGTCTCGCGCAAAGTTAGATATAACAAACTCAGGGTTTGCACTGGTATTCACTAAAGCCAGCCATCGATTAACCTTCAATAGCGCATTAACAATTACCCCTGCATCCTGCGCGCCAAGGTTTTTCATTGAGCGCGCAATACGCATCGCATCAACGCTTTTCTCATTAAAGGTAATGTGATGTTCTTCACCATCAATGCGAACTGACAGCACGTTATCAGCAAGGATATAGCTTGTGTCGGGTCGGTACACGACTAAACCATCTTTATCAAAGGTTGCTTTGTAGTCAGGCTTATCAATGGTATACAGCTTCTCATCAGGGTTCGCCTTTACGAAATCCAGCAAGGCTTTGCCTACTTTTGCTTTTTCCGACCTGATAACGGTGGCTTCGTATTGAGCCACTACCTGGGCAAGAACGTTCGCAACATCAAGATTACTACCTGTCCGACGCTTCGATTTTCCGCGAGTATCAAAGCCTTTGCCTTTGCGCGGCATGCCTTTACCCTTGCCTTCACGCTGAAGCGGAATGTAATACTTATAAGCATTCTCCCACGCATCAATTGTTTCATTGGCTTCAAGACCTGATTCGCGCAACAGATCACGCCGAGCCTTGGTGATGATATCAACCCGGCTAGCGATATCCTCCAACGCATCCAACTGTCCACGTTCTTTGAAATCCTTAATAACCTGAACCGCTTCCTCATTAGACATTCCAGAAAGCGCTTCATTATCTTCACGATCAGGGTTAATTTTTTTCAACTGCGCATTAGCTTCTGGCGCATGCCGGGCATGCAATACTTCACCGATTTCTTCCAGCGACAAATCGGCTTTGTGAATAGCTTCAAGTAGTGGCTGGATATGATCTTCGTGGAAATCCTCGATCTTTGCCCCGGTCATTCCATGATAGCGAAGCTCTGCCAGGTAAGCGTCTTGATCCTCGAGCAGCTCGTCAACGCCTTGTTTCTTTTCCGCCTGCCTCTGAACCTTCAGCAATGGCGCGAACTTATCCTGCGCTTTAAATACCAGCGTGTCCCATATTTGTTGGGCGCGAGATTCTTCAGGTAGTGCGTTGGTGGCGTCTTCTTCAGACTTCCGGCTAAACATAGAAACTGATTCTGATTCAGACTCACTAGCACCCGTCGCCATAAAACGAGTCGCGCCACGCTTGCTGGCTTTACCACTGCCGGCTTCACGCGCCTTCTTCGCCATATACGCAATATCATTCGCGCCGTACTTTGACGCCAGCTTAGTCAGGCCATGCGAGCGCAGCCATTCCTTGATGGCCCCGATCAGCTCACGAATCCGCTTCTGGATCGATGGCTTTAATTCGCCTTGATGCGCAATCACTTCCTCAACCAGTATATTTGCTCGCTGTTCCTTACTATAGCGTTGCGTTCCGTCTGGAAAAGTCGATGACAAGCCTTCGCGATATGGCTTGAGATCAATACCCAAGTCCTTCGCAATCCGGTTCAACCCTTTACTGCTACCCATCGCCATGTACAGCTTTCTCATAGCGGCATTAACGCCCTTATTGCCGTATATGACATCCATGCCCCGGTGCGTCAATTCGTGTAGCAGGACGGTTTCGGCATGCTCTTCGCTTACAATCGCGTCACGAACAAGGTAGACTTTCCCCTTATGGAATACGCCCTCTACATCGCCATCCCCTGCGTCTTGCTTTTTGGCGTCATCTTGTATCGCCGCCGGAAGATCCCTGAAAGTGTCGACGACCGTTACACCGTCCGCACCTTTGAGGAAGGGGGCGACCCGATCAATGACCGCATCGAGTTCCACTGCCGCAAGCGGCGTTGATTTTTTCTTGGCGCGGGAAAGCTTAGCCTCTCCAATATCTGCAGACTTCTCAATCACCACCATTCGCGCATTCGTGCCAGTATTGACAGGCAAGCTTGTGTCTTGAAATGATCCCTCTGGGAGTTTTTCTTCAGTTCCGCCTACGGATTCCAGCCATTCACGAAATGCGGCTGCAGTTTTATCCTTGCCGAAAAAGACACCCTCACCCATTATCGCAACAATTCGACCGCCGGGCTTAAGTTGATCGTAAGCATGCTGCACATGCTCGGCATCACGACGATCCGAAAAAGGCGGATTCATTATGATTCGATCATAATCACCATCGGTAACATCCATAAAATCATTGCCGACAATATTAAGCCCCTTGGCCTCAAGAAGCTCACGACGGCTACTGGAAAATTCCACGACATCAGGCTCGACGCCCGCCTCGCGGATTCTCTCTGCGATATGCCCCATACCTGCAGATGGCTCAAGCACTGTCATGCCAGGCTCAATCTGAGCAATCTCGACCATCTCATCGGCAACGCTTTCAGGCGTCGGGAAAAAATCAAGACCATCCTTAGCCCGGCCAATCATTTTCCGTTCCATTTCTTTAATCTTGTCAGGCTCAGCCGGCGCTTCACGTAAAGCGACAAATTCACGCAGGGCAGAACGAAACTCAGCAGGTGTCTCCAGCCCCATGCTATCAAGACGCTTGCGCTTTTCGTAAACGCTCTCGAACTGCCAAGGAACGGTTAGATTATTTTTGCGACGAGCCTTACCAATAAGCTTCTCAACAAACTCTGGATTCAGCGTAATACGCTTATCATCATCACCATCCCAAATTCCACGTTTCTGCGCTTCAGACGGACTGAGAATAATAAGATTTTCGCCACGCTTAAATGGCAACACGATAGCCTGCCCACGATAGCCAGACCGACGGATGGCCTCAGTAGCAGCTGCCTTGCTCTTGAAGGCCGCTCTATCTCCAGACTTGGTTGAAAACGTTGATACCTTGTTCAAATTCTCTTTGGCAAACTTCAGATATTCCTTTGTTACATCATCCGCAACCTTAAGGATTTTCTGGCCAATCAGCTTCATGCCTTCTGTTTCTTGCGCCTGACGACCCAACCTAGCCAAGTCCGAACGGAATGCTGTGTATGTTGGCCACGTTGCGAAATCAGCCGTTTCTGCATCCGGCGCTTCGCCTTTGCGTTTTACCTGATCCCGGTATTCCGGAAATTTATTTCTGATCTGCTCATCCTTTGCCAAATTCACAAAGGTAGACATCATTTCAACTTGTGTTTTTTGTCTGACTCGATCAAGAAACTTAGCTTTCCCGCTTTCAATAGCTGCAGCAATGTTGCGCATAGTTTCCGACATCGCCTTATCGTAACTAGCGGACGCTTCTGCTCTGGCCGCCATACCGGCACGACGTGAAGTATTAACTTTGCGCTCTTGCCCCAATGACTCGTCGGCCCGACCTTCAAGACGATCAGCCATTTCATTCAAGCGCTCAACAGCGGATTGCGATCGATCGTCCTCAAACGCATCACGACGCACCTTAGCTTGTTCCTGCACTGCATCAGTATCGCCAGCACTCACATACTTCTGAAACGCCTCGGCGGACTCTCGCGTCTTAAACTGAAAGCCAGGAACAGCGCCAGTGCCTCGGAAACGCGAATACCAACCACCCATTTTTTTGGCAGCAGATAACCATTCTTTATAGATATCACGGTCAACTCGTTCAGCAGTTTGCACCACAAACAAATCATAATCATCGCGAGTATGTTTTGTTTCGATAATCTCGGTATCAGTAGTCGCGCCGGCTGAACCCACCCTTGTCCGATCTTCTGCTTTTTTTGCACCCCTTTCTGATCTGGTTTTTTCTGCCAACAACGTATCAAATGTAGCCCTCTGCTCGGGCGATAAAGTCATCCGGGCATCCTGAAAGGTTGCTCCTTCTGCCATTTTTATCCTGACATTGCGAATGTAATCTTCTAATTTCTCAGGGTTTTCAGCTCCTAATTTTGCAGCTTCAAATTCCTTATTTCGCTCATCGCGAGCCTTTATAATTTCGTCAAAATGCTCAGTAATACTTTCGTCGGTGGCCTTCTCGACACTCTGACGAATAGAGTTAAGCCGTGACTCTTCATAGTTTCCACCGCCAATCATAAAGCTGACGGAATCACTAAGATTAAACTCGTCAGTAATGCGATCGAATGCGGCCCCAATCACCCTATCCTTTTTCTCGCTTTTGTAGCGATACTCAAGACCAGAGAAACGTTTGAATATTCCAGGCTTAGTCATGCTGGATATTTCGGAAAGAATACTGTCCTTATTTGCAACAACGGACTCAAAAGCGGATTTAAACTCATCAGCTTTAACCTTCCCGTCATATAGGCGCGACTTGAAATCATCAAAGCTTGATAGCGAGTCAACAGCCACCTTTTCCCGTTTGCTAACCGTAACAAGTGAATCTGTCTTTCCATCTCCAACAACAGACTCACGATACATGCTCTCACTGATCGTAAAATCCTTGTTCCGGCCTTTGTTTTCTACAAACCCGAACCGTTTATAAAACTTGACTAACCTGCTCCGAGAAGTAACACCCTGGAAGTCGTCGCGCACGGCTGGCGTCAAGATGACCCGAAATCCCTTCTCGTCGGCATACTCAACGATACGCTCCATCGCTTGCGTTCCAACACCTTGTTTCCTTTTATCTTTCTCAACAATGATAGTCTGCAACTTCAGGTCGCCTTTTGACGAAAACATGTGCAATGACTTCAGGCCCAGCTCGGCCTCCAGATTGGTCGCAAATTCATCAACATCGCTATTTACATCTTCATTAACCTTGGGAGTTTCCCGCTTACTAACCGGAACCGTCACATCTACATCAGGGCGTGCTGCCTTGGGCTTTTCTTCGCGTTTGCTGACCGGTGTGAGGATATCGGGTTTCTTTTTACTGATAGGCTGCTGTACGCCTTCCATCTTGATTTTTGTTAGCCCACCATCTTTACCTGAGAATTCAACGGCATTAAAAGTGAACACCTGCCCTTCTAGGTCAGTTTTTATTTTGGCGTACTTTTTCCCGGCACCCTTTTTCACGTAACCGAGCGTGATATGCGGCTTATAATCGGGGAATGTATCTGTATGCTCCAGTGAGTCGGCAATTTTCTTATTTAGTCGGGTAAGATCTGGGCTGCTGACACGTAACACGACAACATCATTTTCATCATTCTCAAATATTTCAACGCCATCAACAGTCGCGGTGATTTTCCCCTCACCCTGTAGCGCCTTGGAAAGATCGGTTGAGTCTGACGTATGAAGCCCATATTTGACGGTGATGTGTGGACGCTCTTCTAAACCTTCAGCCGGATCTATGTCATTAACATCAATTAACCGCTTGGCGGTTTGGCGCACACGCATCATGTCGTCGCCATCGAGCGCAACCTGAGAAGAGCTATAATCATATTCATGGGCGGTAGACGTAGAAACAGCCTCAGAAGTAGTTTCATTATCTGAAAAGTCAATTTGACCGGAATGCTCACGATAAGCGGTATAACCATCGTCGTATGCGCCCCACTGACTTTCTGGTAGATCTTTGACGTTTTCTTTCTTGTCAGCTTTCGCATCATTCCATCCCGAATAAAATCCCGGCGCATCCACAAGAGAGCGATGCTCGCCACGATAATCCTTGATTGCTTTACGTGCCGCTTTATCGATTTTCTGTTTTTTCTGTCCCCCAGAATCAGAAACGGCCTCATCAGAGGCCGCTTGTTGTGGTGTTTTGGTGGTGGTGTCGGGCGGGGATTTATCAATTTCCTGAGCATTGATAGATGTTGATTGATTTGGCTCAGTTTTGAGTATGTTATTTTCCGTTTCAGGCGACACAACGGGTTTTGTGTCTGACTGCTTAGACACAACATCTTCAATATCAACCTGATTGTTGGCTTGCTCGCTGAAAAGATCGCCAGCGATACCCTGATCGGCTGGAACGTCTTTATTGGGGCTGCGCTTTTTATCCTGCGCTACTGCGGCGTCTTTGACTTCTTGGGCTGCTTGGGTGTTGTCTCCAAGGAGGTCTTTGTCTTCTGTTTGTAACCGCTCTTCTCGTCTTCGATCAGTCGGTCGTGGATCGCCTGCATCCGCTTGCTCTTCAGTTTGCGTGGCTTGAGGTGCTGCATTGCGTGGCTCCTTCGTGAATTTAATTAATTCTTGTGCAATAGCGTAATCAGATAGACTATCGGTGCGCTCGACCAGGGCATCGTAACCAGCCGGGTCAAGTTCAAACGCTTCTCTTGCCAAGTCTGCAAGGCTGCGTGTTTCAGCGTCCCATTCAGAATTATACGCCGATTCATCGCTACGGCTACCGGGCTCGTAATTGATCTCTGGCGAGTCTGCAATTAACTTAGCAATTTCGCCACGCGGTAATGGTTTCGCAATCTTCTGTCTAACTGCTGCCTGAGTATCACGCGCATAGTCGATATTGTCCGGGCTTGTCCGGTCGGCTTCAACCTGATCGAGCATGTATTCAATAACGCGGATTTCACGCTTACCAAGCAATTTACCTTCAAGCGCTTTATTAACGGCGCGCTGAGTGTCTTTAACCGAATAACCCGTATCAACCGCCGAACCGTCAACAGCCGGGGCCGTCATATTTTGGAACCATTCAGGGTTTATGCTGCTCGTCCTGATTGGGTCGTCAACCTGAGTAGCAGGTTTATCTTGATTCATTTCTGAGAACTGGCCGCCAACTAAGGCAATGCCGCCGCCCTTAGTCAGATCATCCGACATTTGCTGCAAAGGGGCGCGGTAGTCTTCTCTGGCTAAACGTGGGTCTTTCAAATTCGCCGGTAATCGTGCGGCGCGTGAATTATCACCCTGCATTTTATCTGCAACCGGGCTTAATGCGTCCGCCATAGCGTTATTAGCCGGCGCTTCCTGATTCAATGCTTGCTGCGCAGTCTCATCAAGTGGGCGCTCTGAAACAACGTCGAACGGCTCAACAGTTTCAGTCCCCGCATCAACCTTGCCAGGCAAACGATTTTCATCACGCTGCAGCTTATTCAGATAACGCGGCTGATCTTGCTGCATCATCATGTCTTCACGCACCTGGGCATCATCTACCGGGGCCGCCTCTCTTTCAGCAAAAGCCGCTTCACGTTCCTGTGCGATTTTCTGTTCTTGCGCTTTGGCTTCTCGTGTCGCTAAGATTCGGTCGCGAAGTTTGGCTGTTTTTGGCGAAAGCTGATCAGCTATATCGCGAATGGGAGATGTTTGCGGACTTTGATCAGCTGGCTCAAAGGGGTTGCCATCAACCGGGGTTAGCTGAGGTGATGCGTCTGTCTTTTTGCGCGTCAGTACATTAGCCGCAATATCGCCCGGCAATCCAAGCGCTTCAAGCAAACCTTCAACAACGACATCAGCCTGGCTGGCTTCTTCCCCAACAACAGCGCTGCGGGCAATCTCGCCTGTTGCGCCACCTATCATCTGAATAAAGGTCTGCGCTGGAATATTAGTAAACTGGTTTGGGCCAATTTTCCACGGAACCACAGCGGCAGTAAGTGCATCAACACCGCCTTGTGTCATTGACTGCAACGAAGCCCTTACTTCAGCTTGATCAAAGCTAAACCCTTTCTCAATGGATTCTGCAAGATTAGGCCCGTATGTATTAGCAAATGAACTGGAATAACCAGCCCCAGCCATTGTCGCAACTTGCCTTTTAATTCCCTTAAGAGCGACGGGAAGAACTTTGTCCATCCCTTTAGCGCCAAAGAGCATGGTAACTATTTGCGGCGCAAGCTCAGCCGCTTGGTCAATTATAAATCCTGTTGTATCAGGTGAATCAATAACCTCACTAATGAAATCGCCTGCCGCACCTACATATCCATCTGCCTTATTTGCCTCGTTATATGCTCGAGTCATTGTTGGATGTGTTGGAAGTTCAGCTATTTTCTCTTGTTGCGCAGAAACCTCATCCTTGTAAGATTCTCTTGGGCGAATTAATGGAGCTAGTTTTCTGCCGGTCTTTTCCTCATACATAGCAGACATTGTGTCTTGAATTTCATTAGCACCTGACGCTTCACTGAACTTTGCGGCAGCACCGAGAGCGCCTTGATACAACCTACGAGCGCCCTTCTCTATAGACGACAAAACACCGCCACCCTCATCCTCGTACGCTTTTATTTCTGCCTCATAGTCAGTATCGGATGAAGAATCATCTGCAAAAGGGTTCCCCTCAACGGGCATAAGCGTTGGCGCATCATTCTGCGCTGACTCGAACGGATTACCACTAACTGGTGTGAGCTTCATTTACTGCTCTACCTTATAAAATTTACCATCTTTTTCTACATACCAGTTTCCATCGGGCGCTTGCTGGGCTCCTGGATAAGGTGCTCCGCCTTCAGGACTTAGCGTGCCACCACCCGCTCCAAGAGCAGGCTGTGAAGCTTCACTATAATAAGTATCCATGAACTCGTCAGTGAGATTTTGCGCTTGAGTTGAAGCGGCTGTCCGCTCTTCCTCGTTATACGCATTTTTCATCAACGTAGTCACCAGACCTGAATAAAACTTAGCCCTTGCGTCTTGAGGTGATGTGGCGGACTTCTGTGACGCCGTGGCATGAGCCCTTAACCATCGCTGATCGTCATTTTCACCCTGAACCGTTGGAAGCCTTTTATAGATCGCGTTGGTTTCTTGAAGGATGGCTGGCGTCGCGCCAGCTTTTCCTGATCGCGGATCAATGCCGATAATCTCTTCCCCGCTGCTAGGATTAACCAAGCGCTGATTACCACCTAAAGCGATTGGCTTCTGGTTCGCACCAAGCGCGGACAATATATCGTCAGGGGCAATGGTGAACCCTTCGTCGTTTGCGTCGGTAGCAATCCAGGTATCAGGCAATGAAGGATGCTTTTGAACATCCTTAACGCGACCTTCACCAGTTTGGTTGTAATACGCCATCGCTTTATCAGGCTGGCCGAGTTTTAGATAACGCATCGCATCGACAAGACCTTCCTTGTCGGCTAAGCGTCTTTTCTGCTCAATGGACAGCTCATCAGCTTCGCTTTTATTCTTGAGTGCTTTTTCCTTGAGCGGCCTTAGACCGAGATTGTAATTATAATTCTCATCAGCTCGCGCATCGGTCTTGTCACGACGATCACGCTTATATTCTTGGTCTTCCTCATTCAGCGACCTTAACCCAAGATTGTAGTTATACTCTTCGTCGGCGCGCTCATCGAGCTTTGTTCGACGATTACGGTTATGCGCTCGATCCTGTTCCTGTTCTTTTATCTGACGGCCTCTCAAATAACCGTTTAGACCAGCATTAATTGCTTCCGAAAAACCTTGATGACGTGCCATTATTTAATCCTCTAAATTAATTACTTATGCCATTACAGTTCTTGGCGCTACAGTTCTTGGCGCCACAGGTTGTGGTGTAGGCGTAATTGATGCTGGCGTGCGCGTCATGCCGTAAATCGTCCCAGCCGTATTCAGGCCGGCAGCTAATGAACTGCTTGCTGCGGAGTTATAATTGTTCGCATTATCCTGAGCGCGATTAGAATTTTCACCGAGAACATTTATTGCCGGGTTTCTTAACCCAAGTCCAGCCGACCGTGCTTCAGACGTTGCGCCACGCTCATAATCTTTTAAGCTACGACGTGTTGTGTTTATTGCGTTAGCTTCAGCAACGGCCAGATTAAGTGCGTTGCGCTTATTCAATGATTTGAATTTTCCTGACGCTGGGTTAATCCCGTATCGACCCAGGCTACGCTTTTCCATTTCAGCCGACTTACTAAAAGAATCACGAACCGCCGTGCTGGCCTCGCCAATACCCTTTGCGTAATCAGCTTCAGATAAATTCGCATCACCCAGCATGTCATCGACGAGTTTTTTCTTATATGCAAACTCTTCCTTGGCAAGACCTAACTGTTCACGGCCAAGAGAATCAGCTTGATTCTGAGCGCCTTTTGCTGCCTTTCGATTCTTTCGGCTTTCGCTCGCGCCCAATACTGCGCTACCGACTATTGCTGCTGCTGGCATAACAACTCCCCTTTAACGATTCCTAATAGATGCTGATCCATAATATTTCCACCTTTCATAAAACTTGCCCGATTAATTCCTTCGTTTTTCATTCCAACCTTTTTAGCAAGACGGTATGCAGCCCTGTTATTCTCAGGAACATGCGTTATGACTTTCTTGCATGACGTGCCTGAAAACATCCATTCAAGCGAAGCGATAGCCATATCAACAACCATAGATCCACGATATTCAGGAAGAATATTTGTATGGACTTCGTAGGTAATAGAGTTGTGAGGGTGATAGAAAAAAATACCTGCAACATTATTATCAATAAGTGGCGCAAGAAAATAGCAGGCATGATTATCGATCATACTCAAGCAGTCGAACTTAACGGCATCAGGAGCGCCATCGTCAGAGACAAACGGATAAATAGATGGATGAGAAATAATCCGATTCACCAAATCAACATCAAATGTCCGTTCAATGTGCATAAAAAAACCGACTCTAGGCCGGCTCAACCTCACCTTCTATCTCACTATTGGGCGGGGCTTGATTCTGTTGTGCAAACCGAATCCCAGCCAAGAACGTTTGCGCCTCAGTAATTTCTCTGCCTGCATTATCAATTTCATTCTGCAATTGGTGCTTGCGCAGTAATGCGTTATTCAGGCGGCTTGTTTGTGCCTGTATTTGTGTGTCAAGCGTGCTCATTACTTTCTCCTTCATCCCATTCAATAGATTTTTTGCAATGTCTTTTATCGATCTTATTAAGGATCTTGCACAGTAATGTGCAGAATTTACATTTCCCTACTCGCTTCCCACAGCGTGAGCTCACGGTTTCATCTGGACTACCAAGAAACAACGTGTTTAACAGTTGGTCTAGTGATATTAAAATATTAACAATATAGTCTTTCATAGCTTTCTCGATAAATATGCCACGGCCTTTGCGAGCGTTTTCAATACAACTTTCGCACTGGCCAAGTTAGTAACGTTACTGTTTATATAAGCGTCGATTTGTTGCGGCGTTTTTGTGCGCAAAGCAGACAGCACAGAATCGCGCTTTGTTTCTTCGCGATCTTTATAATCTCGTGTTGTCCTTACGTTGCGCCTCATACCGCTGTAATCTCTATTGTTTGATCAAGATATGGAAATGCAGAGAGCGTAACGGTATATGTTCCGGCAGTATCAAAAGTAAGCTCAAGCGATCCATCGGTTACTTGAAATGAGTCATTAGCTGGACCAGTTATTACAACATTAGTAGGATTCGGCACACTTAGCGTTGTCGACACGTCAACGCCATCAGCAATAACAGTGGTTTTATCGGGCGTTAAAGCGAGCTGCGGTTTGTCTGTGACAACGCCTGCTAGGATGTACTGAGTCGCATCATTTGCAGTGCCTTCGATAACTGTTTCGCCAACTTGGGCCTGCATGGCCGCCATATAGGTATGCACATGTCCAGTACGGAGTATTTCACCAGACATCGAGTCAAACACAACAATGTTGCTCATTTTTTAGTCTCCAGCAAAACTAGAGACCTACGCCCGGCTATAGGCGTACCTGAGGCTGAGATTACATTTATTTTAAGGTGGTATGTGTAGGATGCTGCTCCAGGGGTTTCAGATATAGCGCCTGATATTGCTTCACCATACGTATCGCCCGTATTACCCCTAGTAAACACAAAACTAGAATATATCATAGTCGTGTCACGATACACTTCAATAGCAAAAGTATAATTACCTACGTTTAACACTGACACAGCAAAACTTATACTAATTGTTGCTCCTGTAGAAACTATCCCAACACTCTGTAGAGTAGTTATGCCGACTGAAGCATTAACGTTCCCAGAAGTATAGAGGGCATTCGGTATAGTTACTGCCTGATATTCTAAGTTATCAGTAAGGATGGCTAAAGATGCAATCTTTGCTCCTGTGATAACAGCATTGCCAATCTTTGCATTCGTAATAGCCGCATTAGCTATTTTTGCATTGGTTACAGCCAGATCATCAATGTGCGCCGTGCCAATATAACCCTGCGCGGCAACAAGCGAATCCATGAAGGCGTTTTGAATCTTTGCTGTAGTAATTGTCGCGTCTGCGATATAAGCAGTATCCATTACCACCGCAGGGCTGCCACCTACATCACCGATAATAAACGGGATAACTTCACTGCCCGCTGCAATCGCTTCAAATGTTACTGTTCCACTGACAACAGTGTTACCTACAACAGTCGGCCACGTTGGCTCAGTGCCGCCAGACGTACCTGCGACTGTCACCTTATACCAAAGGCCGGTTTCAGCGCTTGGCGTCGGCATGGCGTAACTGTTAAGCGCGTATGCCGTGCTTGGCTTAAACTTCGTCGTCAGGATATCGAGAACATAGCTCGGATCGTATGACGGCTGCCCGATTGTTCCAGGCACTGCATTATAAGCACCGATGACTGCGGTATCAGATTCAAACGCCACCCAATAATAATAGGTGCCGCCACTGGTGATATCGCTATCGACGTACATTAAGCCATCGGACGCACCGAGGTATTCAGCTTGCCCTACGTCATCTACCGAAGCCCGGTATATTCTTGCTCTGGCGTGGTTGCTGTATGCCAAACGCGGATCATCGTACCGTACAACCACTGTGCCGATTGCAGCCGTTACGACAACATTAGTCGGGGCAGGCGGCGTCGATAAGTTTGGCACAACGGTGCTGGCAACAAACCCGGATGAGTTATTGCCATTAAAGGTGATTGTTTTGCCGTTTTGTAAAACATCAATCAACCCAGCTTCATACAGGCCGCGCCAAGTAATCGATTTATCAAGCGGCTCATTACGCGGGGCTTTACCTTCACGAACATCAAGGATTTGCTTGATAGCCGTTAATGCTGCGCGCGTCTGCGCATCCGTTATACGTGAAACATCAGGTATTGACTGAATTTTTGTTTCAGTTACAAGGCTCATCAGGCAGCTTTCAAGTCGTCAACGGATTCACCGACAAGCACTTCTTCAATATCGTCAGTACCGGTCAATTCAATTTCATATTTTTCGCCGAGGTATCCAGCAGGCAACCTAAAAGGATCGCTGTTTAATACCGCTTTTGTTTTCTTGAGTACGCCATCGGCATACAATTTCAGCGTTAAGTTTGAATAGCTTTTTGCAAACACGCGGGCAGCGCCCATATTGAGCGGAACACCAGAACGAAACTCTTTGCTTTTCCAAGTGTACGTTTGCTTCGTACTGTTGCCTTCCCACTTTTCAACATTATTGTTGATAATCAGATACAGCTCATCCGAAAGAAGATCCCGAAAACCGCCTGCGGCAAACATATCAATATGGGTAAAGCCTGACTCGGGCTCGCTTGGGTCAAAAATAAAGCCGCCCTGAGTGGTGCCGTTATCATAAAAAGCAATGTATTGCCCTTCATGCCCAAAGGCGACAATACTCTCAGGTTTATAGGCTTGCCATTCATCACGCTTGAGATAATTTTTAGTGACAACATCCGCGCTGCCCGGCCTGATTGATACCAAGCCATCCGGCGATGGATATACAACGCCAAAACTATCAAGACCCACAATGCCGCGCTTACTAACGCAGGACTGGTCAAGATCGAGCTTTGACATGCTCATGCTTTCTGGATCAGAGCCGGTAATCAGATACGGCGTCCCTTCTGTCACTACTACAATATTGGTATCGAACGCACCACCGCCAACAATCGGATAATCTGTTGTTAGCACCGAGCCAGCAGGATAAGCATGAGGAAGAAAGGCTGGCGTAAAATATACATCGCTTTTCGAGAAGCCATAACCAATGCCGTTTGGCAGCATACCGATACCAAATAAATCCGATGGTGGCGGCGTCCAGTCCGTGCTTGGAATATTCTCGCCAAGCGCGGTATCGGCTTTGGTGTCAGCGTATGTCGTATTCGCGACCGCTATTTCATCGACAAGCTGATAAGAAGAAGAGCCGGAAGCTGTGCGGTAAATCCGCTTCAACGTAATGTTGTAGCTTCCAGCAGGCCCGGTTTGCATACCGGACAAGTCAATGGTCTGCCCCAGGCAGAAATTGACAACCGAGGAAAGAGGACTCGGCGGACCCTCTTCACCCAGGGCAGATACGTTGGTGTAGACATAGGCGGTACTTGTCTGGTCAGACGAAGCGCAACCGCCCCCTGCGCCCGGCGTCGCTGTCAATGCAACGGTCGGCGCTGGTACACCTAAATCATAAGTATTGTTTGGGTAATCTGTTCCGCCACCGCTTACTGCGATAGGCGAATAAGTCATTTTTGGTACGCCGTCACCTGTAAAGTAAGTGCGCTCTGTAACATCCCCTGCAATTGGCCCACGGAATACATCAACATCGGTTAGCCAGTGGAAAAAGTAGCCGTTTTCTTTCGCCCAATTTCCATTAGCTAAATCTATAACTTCAGACGCATTAAACGTTTCTATGTGAAATCCGGTTGTAGCTGACCCTAATACGCTAGCCGCAAGACCAGCGATAGCAGGGTATGCGCAAGTTATTATTGCTGGATGACCAACAACCGATGTCTTTGTTGTATCCGTGGCAGTAATTCTAACAACATCATTAATCCTGCACGTTATAACGTCGCCAACAACACTTATTTCTGCGCTGTATAAATTTCCTACAGTTAATGATTCCGTATACGTACCAAGAAGATCGCTTTGGTTGTAACCACCGTCTTTATATAAAAACCACGCTTCCCCATCAGTAACCAGCCCATAATACGACTCGGCTGTAGGTGAATGCCTAAGCGCTACACCAATATTGCCGATTTTAGAAGCAACATATATATCAGCACTTACCGTATAATCGGCCGTGATAGGAACGGCATCAATTGAGTTGTCAAACTCGTTTACTTCAATAGAGCCTGCAACATAAACTCTGTTGGCGTTAAAGGCTAAAGACGTAGTAGCGCCGCCTTGCCTGCTTATCCATGTGGTTCCAGATTCACCGTTATGCGCACCAAGCAGGACACCATTTGTGTCCGTCATAAGATCAAATACGGGAAACCCTATATATGACCCATCAACACCATCAAGTGTAAAGTTATCATCATCAACGTAGGTTATGGTGTGAACGATGTTATCGAGAAGCGATACCCCCACCCCTGAGATAAAGACCTGCTGGCCAGTCGTTCTGCCATGGGCAGTAGATTTTAATTTAACAGGATTTGATTGAATGATAGCCTCAATAGCACCGCTAGCATCCCCACCCGCAACCGCGCCCCATCGATGCAGGCTAAGCTTATTGCCAACCTTCGACGGCTTATTCACACGTAACGAATTACGCAGCGAACGAATTTCACCGCTGAACAATTTACAGTTTCTAGCCGTTTGCGCGTAATTTTCAGGCAACAGTCGCGCCGACTTGCGCGGAATTTCGCCTTTAAAATCTTTCAAAAATATCCGCATTAACTTTTCCCACAGAAATGAAAGGATTGACATGAATTTTTCCCACAAAAAAACCCGCTAAAAAGCGGGCTTCGTTGGTGTTTTAGTTGACTAGCTAATTACTACATTGGATCTTGTAATATGATCTTTCAGCATTGCTCTGGGAGATATATCTGCGCACAGCGCTCCAGTTATAGGCAGACGCTTTGTAAGAGTCCGGGCCTTGGCATACATGCCCATCAATAACGACCACTTTAGGTCGTTTGAGTGTTAGCGCGTCAGGGGGTGGCGGCGCTATCGTTGTTGGCAGGCTTGCGCGTGGCGGACTCGATATCAGAGAACAGCTTGTCAGTAGCGTCAGCGCTATGGCTAACAAACCAATCCGGCATATCCACAAGGACTTCGCCAAGGTCACGCCCCTCAAAAACGGCCATTTGCTCCAACTCATCATCCCTTGCCTCCTGGTAAGTGTTACTCAGTTTTGCCATTTCCTGATTTTGCTCGATAGCCTCAAGCTGTGCATTGCGCGAATAAGTATCAAACGCTTCAATAGCCATAGCCTTTTCTACCCGGGCTTCAAAATATAGCTTGCTCATAAAACCTATCCCAGCAATTAAGCTGGCAATAATTGCCCCAACAATCAAATACACTTTAAATTTTGCGAGAAATCCCATTACATGTATTTCCTTGTTTGATAACCGATGGCGAAACCAAGCCCGCAAGATATAACGCCAATTATTAATAAACTCTCAGAGAACATAGGCAGCACTCTGAGAGCGCAATCCATTACCGACCCCAGCCACCGTGCTCAACCGTGATCGTGAGATCATCAATGTCTTTCGTTAATAGCATGAATTTTTCAAAGGCTGCGCGACTGGATTGAATCGCTGGAACGCCATTAATTTCGCCAAACTTTTCACCAAGAAGAACACAGCCCTCAGTATCTTTTGCGGTGTTGCCTGCGTGAAATAATATTTTATCGCGCTGAGGAACGTCGGTTATTTCCCAAGTATTCGGATATTTTGCTGATGAATACCGGCGACACTTATAGGTGCCTGGCACGATGCAAGACTCATTGCGCTTGTTATCACGAAAAGGATCTTCAAGCGCGACCATGATAGGCTGGTTGTTGTGAATCAATACTGCAAAGGTGCAGTCAGATCGGTAGCAAACTCTACGGAGGATTAGATTCATCTTTTTCTGATCTCTGTTCGTATATCATAAAGAATTCTATTAGACGCTTTTAGCTGTTCTTCCATTCTGATGACACGGTTATTAAGCTCTTGAGCAATATTTGCTTTTTCTTCAAGCCTATCAACACGGCTAGTAACCGTTGCCGCCCACCACACAATCCCTACTGTTTGTATAAATATCGTCAATATTAATGCGATAGGTACACGCTTATCCAAATGCCACCGTGCTTCGTCGTTTACAACCATTTACAGCTCCCTCACTTTGATATAAAAATCTGCTTCCCTAGTCGGGCTTTTGTCTGTAACAAACACAATCGTTACTTTGTATGTTGTTTTATCGACGCCGCCTGCAACTCTGTTCTGAACGATTTGCCCGCTAATTGCCGACGCGCCCGGAAAGGTAAGCACACCAGTCGCTTCGGTTATCGAAGTAATGCCGGTAATAACTTCACCGGCTCTAAGCACGCTAGAACAGTCAAAATCGACCAGCATATCTTCGGATGGTTGTTTAACAACTATTTTCATTATCCCGCCTTATATCCTCGTTTGGTCGTTGTGGCTGCATAGCCTCTTGTGTTCGTTGTTGACGTATAGCTTCGACTGATTGGCACAACCTTTGTTTTATTGCCGTCAATAAACCCAGCGCTTAGATACGCATTGCAGGTGAATGATCCAGTTGGTGTAGCCTTTAGAATTGCGTCAGCAAAAAACGATGATGAATTAAGCAAGCCAGACAAGAACGCATCAACACTGAACCCCTGCGCCATCGTCTTTTTCAGAACACTATCGGTAAGCACCGAGCCAATACGTTCAATGGAAAGGATAGAATCTGTTGTAATAACGCCGGAAAGCGCTTTACTCAGAATGGCGTCAACACTGAGGTTTGTTGCGATAGTTTTTGTCAGCAACGCATCAGTAGTGATTGATCCTGATACCTGCTTAAATAAGATCGCGTCAGCAGAATACGACCCGGAGAGCGTCTTCGTTATGATGGCGTTAGCGGTGAACGATCCATTTATACGCTGTTGCGCCGTCAGGTAAGCGTCAAGCAAAAATGCCGCAGTAATATCGACTTTCTTAATGGCAGCATCAGACGTAAAACTTGACGCCACAGATCCTTTTAGGATGGCATCAGCAGTAGCGCTCGAAGAAACTATTGAGGCTAATGTTGCATCAGCAGTCACGCTGGAGGAAACCGACCCTTTTAATGCTGAGTCAGCAGTTAGTGACTGCGTGACATCCGCTTTCTTAATAACCGAATTGACGGAAAATGTGCCAGATATAATACCTAAGAGAACACTATCGGATGTTACTGCACCCGTATTCTCTTTGTTCAAAGTGGCATCAGCAGTAAATGACGCCTGAATACCGAGTTTTAATATTGCATCGGCAATCAAGGTATCGGGTATGCCGATCTTCTTGAGAGCACCATTTGTCAGGAACGTATTTAATACGCCGACCTTCAGCGCGGCATCTGAAGTAAACGAACCGCTTTGTACAAGCTTCAGTGCCGCGTCAGAAGTAAAGGCCCCTGATATATTGGCGGCCTTTAATATGGCATCAGCAAGCGCCGTATATGAAGCTGTGCCTTTGATAACAGCATCAGACAATAGCGCTGCAGTAACAGACTTCAGTAATATTGAATCAGCCGTATATGATCCAGTTATGCCTTTTAAAAGCGCCGAGTCTGTTGTGATTGCCCCGGCTATATCGGCCTTTTTAAGAGCAGCATCACCTGTAATCGCGCCTTGAACAGCCTTCTTCAGAATCGAATCAGTTGAAATGCTACCAGGCAACGTTTTAAGAAGAATGGCATCAGACGTTACCGAGCCCGTTACAGTCGTTATGCTGTTACTGTAATAAGTACCCGCACCTCTTCTACGACGCGGCACGGATAGCCTCCATAAAATGCCTTATGAAGTCAGGAACAAACGATGGTTGCGGGGCAATCTCTACGGTGCCATTTGGATATACCCAGGCACCGCCAAGGTGATACAGCCGGAACAGCTCGCCAACATCGGTATTCCCGACAACCCTTGATAGATAATCAAACTCACCGTCAAAGACTTTAGTGGTAAGGGTGGGCATGCCGATATCATTAGGAACGAGCGTAAACTGTCCGTCACCTATAATATCGTCCACCCACCCCTTTGCCTCGCCTAAGACGATAAGCAGCTCATCGCCATTGTCAGGCTTCCATACAGCTTTGTAGGTGATCGGAATCATTACAGCTCGTCGTAACTGTAATTGAGTGATTCCTGTGTGACATTACCCTGAACAGCAGTAGTGCCAACAGCCATTTGAAGAACCAGCGCATCGGTAGTTGCGTTCAATGCAGAAAGCTGACCAGCGTGCCAAGCCAATTTTGCGCCCGATACATACGTTGTTCCGTCTGTCGTGGCTATCGTTGAAACGGTAGCAATAGGTGTCACACCCGCCGCATTCGTTCCAACATTAATCCCAACGCCAGTATCAAACGCGCCATCCGTCCAGAACTGGAAATTTTGAACATAGTTATCAGGAACCACTGCGATCTTCGCCCTGATCCATTTTTCAAAACTATAATTCGTGCCAGCCGCAGGAATCGTGACGGGGTTAGCCTGACGGTTTGCCAAGCTATTTGTTGCATTATCTGCCGAAATTAAATCAATACCAGTAACCGCAGCGCTCTCGGTTGCGGCATTGGCCCCTGTAAATACATGAAGGTTTACTGTAGCAACCATCGTCTTTCCTCTTAGTTATTGACACAAAAAAACCGGCATATAGCCGGCTGCGATTCCCCTTCAGTAAAAATATTTAATAAATAATAACTTTACAGGTTGTTTCAGGCGCACCCGCTAACGCCCCCACCCATGAATAAACATCGCCTGACTTGCTGTCCACCTCGACCATAAACCCCTCATAACTACACGCCCCTTGATCGGGGTTCTCTGTAGCTGATGGGAACGCTAATAACCGCTTGTTACCAACAGCGCTATCAAGTATGTCCCACGCAGCAGACAACTCAGCCGATGTGATCGATGTTGTTGATGATGCGGTGATTGCATAAGCCTTACCTTCAAAAGCATCATTCTTAACGTCAAAAACATAAGCCTGTGTTTTTCCTGTCGATGCAATATCAATAACATCAGCAAAACATCGATCACCATCCGCTGGCCCCGATATTGTCCATGTATAAGCATAGTGAGGTTTGAAAAGTTTGAATGTTTCTGTGCCAACAGAATAAGGCACTTCAGGGGCAAACGTTAGCGTGTCAGTTGATGCCACAAAATCGGTGACAATAGCCTCAAGACCATTATTACTACCGCTGGTAAATTTTAAAATATACCCGTTCCAATAATCATCTGCTTCAGTTAGTGCAGTATCGACAAGCGTGGTCGTTGAGCCGCTGTCGGCTGTGCTGGTATTCGCTGCCGTTTTTAACGCTACGGCTTGATGGGTTAAATGATCCGTCCATGTAGTGCCATCTGTACATGAAATATTTAGTTCTAGCGCAGTTGGTTCGGTAGGCGTTCCGGTGTTTGATTTAAAAAAGGTATTAACCGTTACTTTATCGGTTGTGGCATACGAGCCTAAATAAACATCGGCGTTCGCTATAAAAGAGAATGCCAGCAATAATACTGCCACTAATAGTTTCATTGGTAATACTCCGCAGGGTTTTGAGCTTTTTTATATGCTTCAGAAATAACTTTATTTCCTTCTGCATTTGGGTGAACTTTATCAGTCCAGATTAATCCATCAATGTGCTGCATTTCACGGTGTATATCGGCAAGTTTTACGCTTGGGTATTCTGCAACAACATCAGCAAGTACGGCATTATTTCTATGAACTAAGCTATCAGACCCCTTTTTACAAGCCGCACCTGTAAAGTATGCAGCTTTGACATGGGCAATATTCCCCACCATCACTTCAGTATTTGGGAAAAGTGTTGTTGCATACGTCAGTACAGACCGCCATCTGTGCTTAAACCAAGGCTCATCCGTGTAATTCTCACATGCAAACCCGTTTATGCTTGATATAAGCAGCAATTTATTAGGTTTATCGCCGAGCAAATATTTAGACATTTGAGAAAGCATGTGGTCTTGCTCGCGCCCACCAAGGCCATGATTAACCTCAGTCAAACCATAATCATTAGCAAGCAATGTGCTGAATCTGCTTGATTGACGTTCGCCCATCGCTGGCAATGTCCCGCCTACTACAAGCGAGTCACCATAGGCTGCAAGCGTTTTCACTGCGGCATTAGGAATCACGGCGGTGGTCAGCGTTGTGACCCCTTCAAGAATAACGTTGCTCGTGCTTGTAGTCGTCACTCGTATTGTGTGCGCTCCACACTCAGGATCGCTATAAAGCAATAATGGTACGCCGTAATAAGGAACTTGATCGCTGTACTCGTTGCTGGTGTCAATTGTCAACAACGTGCCAGCATCCACTTTTACATCGATAGAGCCTTTGCCTGTGTCGGTAGTGAACATGCCATAAAAAGCACACCCTGTATCCGTCCATTCCGCATATTCACCAGAAGCAGAAACGCTTTCTGCATCCCCTTTGTAATAATTTGCATTTGTAGATGTTGACCAACCAGCAGAATAAGTAATCGCAACGTCGTCACTGTTCATTTTACTTTCAGGAGTGGTTGCTTCTTCGATAATCAACTCACCAAAACCAAAATAATGCGTGTGGTTATACGTTGGAGTAAAACTTGCTGCCGATGCAAAGTCACCTGTATTGTTTGTGTACATTCTTGCGTTTGCGGCTGTTGCGCCACCCGCGTTTGCCGTCATAGATGGGTTCTGGTCTTGTGCCGCATCATCAAAATATCGACTAACAAAGTATGTTGCGTCTCTGTCGATTTCCATTTGAACTGCATCGGAAGTTAATGTGCTGGCGGCTGCAATGGTTCCAGCAGCACTCCCACTAAAAAACAATTGTCTATTTGGGCCATCACATTCGGCTGTTTCAGAAGCGTTAATGCCTTTGCATATATACGCGCTTGCAATCTTAGTATTTTCACTGCCGCTGGGTGCGCCAATAAATTTAACCTTTACATTTTGCGTTGTACCACCAAGATTATGCGCATCATAAAATCCAGTCTTAATGACTTCTCTGAAGGTTACGCCGTTATTGCCGCCCGTAGCCGACCCATCATATCCTACTGGAAACTCATTAAGATAATCATACGCAACAACATCCAGGCCAAGTGTTTTTGGTGAGGTAAAAAGACCTGATTCAGCGCCTTTTTCTGTACAACCTGCGTTTAAGCATGGCAGTACACTCGCACAAACTAGCTGTTTGTCGTTTAAAGAACTATAAGTCTGCGGTGATGTTGCTGGATCAGTTGAGGCGGTATAACTGGCCGAGCCACAATCTTTATTAGCATCGCTAAAATAAGTAATGTAATGGTCAACAGAAAGATTTGACCCATCCCATTTAGTCGTAACGCTTGAACTGGAATCAACAATATATTGATAATCTTTAACCCGTGGCAAATACTCAGTTTCGACATGGGCATCGTTCCATAATCCAGCGCTATCGACCACATGAGCTTCAATACAATGCGGGGTGCTGCTATTGATGCTGGATAGTGAAACGCTTGTTCCCGCATCGTTGCCCCAGATCAAAGCGTTGCTTAAAGTAAGATCGTAAGTCCCTTGCCCATCTGTTGCTGTTGTAGTCGCAGCATCATCACTATAAAAGTGATAGCTTGCTATATCGCTCGTACCGTCATTAATAACAGCTTTATAAATCCGCCCATCATGAACTGTTCCGCTTGGTGTAATGGCTCTTGCGCCTAACCTAAAATCGCTTTGCGTTCCGGTTGCCCATGCGCCTGTTTCAGTGGCATCCAGTGACGACCCCACAAGCGTTCCGTTTGTTAAATCAAATAAATATAAATTTTGACCACCACCTCCCCATTCAGCAACCAGCCTGTAAACAGTATTTATCGCCCATGTAATTGAGCTGATAGTACGTGTAGTCGTTGTGCCTGCATTTTCTTTAACAAACTGTAAATCATAAGTGGTGGCTACAGTTTTTATTTCAATTTGATTGTCGTTATCGCTTCGCTTACCAATCAAATAACCCACTGGTGTTGTACTGTCTACATCAAAATCAACGGTAGTTACGCCATCGCTAGGTGGCGTGTCCAGAAGCGTTGCTTGCGTTCCGTAATATAATGCGTTTGGGTATAAATATTGGTGACGGCTGCTTACGTAGCTATGAATGTGCGGATTAACATCGCCGTTGCATGTCGCGCCCACTCTTGGCGCATAATATGTTCGCAGGTCGGTAACTTCATCATCGCCAGCCGTGACACACACCGCATCAGAGTCGGGGCCGCAGGTAGCAAGAACAGGGTTTATGGTTACATCAATATTTGTGGTCGATGTGCTAACAGCAGATTGTATTCCGGCAGCTGGAAACAAATTACTGTCAGACCACGACGGTGGGTTGAATGTCGTGAGTGTTGCTTCAACTTCAACTGTGTTGCTATCAAGATCACCCGCGTCATCGACAAGGTGAGCTTCTAAGCAAAGCGTCGTATCCAGCTCATCAACAAGTGCTGTGACGGTGGTTTCATCAGATAAAGAATTGATCGCGGAATTTGAAAGCGTCCATGAATTATCTGCTTCATCTGTTAATGTTGTGCCGCTGGTATAGCCGGGTTTTATCCTTGACAGTAATATCTTGTTATCGCTGGTCGTATCCCAAACAGCAAAGTTACGGATTTCACCTTCAAAATTATGGACAATGCTTGGTGTGCCAGTCATCCAGGCACCTAATACAAACTCTCTATCCGACCCATCAGCAGGGGCTAACCCATCAGGATCAGACATTATTTCAACACCGTCTATTTTGACGCTGAAACCTTTTTGCCCCCAGATATATTCAAGCAAATACCAAGTGCCACCAGTCCATGATGTTTGTGCTGAAGAATATGTTACTGCTGTGCCACCAGAATATTTCCTAGCGTACAGCTTCCCATCTGTCGAACTAAGGTAAACGTCAAAGAAATCACCTGACAGATTTGTTTTACCAAATATCCTATTGGTAGTACCTCTGGTGGAATCAAATGTTGAGTGTTGCTTAAATTCCAGCTCAACAATTCCAGAGCTGGGTACGACATCCAATAACGTTGCTTGCTGGATATCATAGGTTCCAGCAAAGTCTAAAACACGAATTGATGAATCATGGTAGTGAGCTGTCGATGTGTCTACTACATCGTCAGTGCCGCATGTTTGTGTACCTTTGGTTGCGTAATAAACACGCAGCGCATCAAGATTACCCGTTCTACACGCTAACCCACCACTGCCGCCAAGTTGATCACAATTATCCCCTGCTGGCTGAACATTAAGCGTAACGCTGTTTTTATCTACTGTTATTCCGGCACTTTGAGCGCCAGCAGTATATGTGCCGTTTGAATACCATACGGGTGCGGCTTGTGTGATTACAGAAAAAGATAGCAGTAAAATGAAAATTAATAGCTTATTTATCATTGACCGATGATACCCTTTTCAGCCTGACCGTTCTTCACCTTCTCTATTGTTCGACCAAATATATAAGACACTGGATATGTCAGTAGAAGCCCTAGCACCCATTCGTTAATACTCACTGAAATCAAAACCGCGTCGCCCGGGATGTCAGTTTTATACTGAATAAGAGCGTTAATAACAGGAATGACCATTTCAACTGCCGTGATATACGCAAGCGAAAAATTGACAAGCCTCATTGCCAACTTTGGACGCAACAATGCTTTTACCTGGTCTTCAGTCATACTTTTTAAGTTCATTTACTTGCCTCCGCCTGACTCTTCAGGCCAAGCGTTTGTAAAAACGTGTTGTAGTAACTGCCAGATTTTGCTGCACTACTTTCAGCTGAATCTTTCGCATAAGCGCGTGACAGGACGTATAAATACAGAGCGTCCTTATAGATGTCGTCCAGGGTAATCGCTACACCGATGGCAACGTCTGCGGGATCTGCGGTATAAACTAGATCAACCCAGCCCATGCCGGACGCAGGCTGAGGCGGTGAAACATAGAAAGCCTTGGGATCTTCATCGATCAGCATGTATTCATCGACAACGGCGTTTGCGGTATCGGTATGCCAATCAGGGTTTGCAAGATCAAGCTGGCCCATGTTGCCCATGCTGATTGCCTTGCCAATAACGGCACCGGTTCCCATGTTGCGCGTTAAGCGCTGAAACCAAACACCATCGGCAGGCAATGATTGCTTAGTACCGGCGGCAAGCTGAACAGCCGTGTTTTTCACATAGGCATCATGCTTAACAATAACGATATGACTTTGACCATCGTTCAGATAGCCAAGTAATTCGTCTGCAGCCCATCGATCATTGGTATCATCGAGCAACGTCTTTTCAGCGTCGTCGACGATTGTTTGTGCGAGGATTGTTCCCATGATGACCTATTAGATTAGGTGGGCTTTGACACGGTTTATTGTGTCTTCGGTCTTAAAGTCGGCACGGGCTTTAGCTTCAGCTTTATCTTTTGCTCGCTGAAACTTGTTGCCGTAATAAATTGATAGTTCGGTATTTGTCCATTTCTTACCAGGTGGCTCCATGAGAAAGAACCGGGCCCCATCGGCTATTGCATTATAATAATCATCGAAGAGGAAATCCGGCACTGTTGCTGCGGTGGGCGTTGGCTTCAATATCATTGAAACGTTCATAGTCCCACCAGCATTAGGAAATGGAACAAGCCTTATCAACCCTTTCGATTCAACTTGGAAATATTTTGGGTCTTTACCTGTAAGGGTTTCCCAGTTATTAAGGTTTTGATCTAGCCAGGTCTTTGTGCGCTGGTAAATCTTTTTACCATTAACGGTAATTGGATCGTTTATTGTTTCAACTTGCGAATCATCATCTGGCGTTAGATCGTAATCTTTAATGCCATCGACAGTCACAAGGTCTTCATCCCTGTAACGCCAATATTTTGTTTCTTCGCAGAAATCAATACATGCGCGTAATACAGCGCGCTCGATTAAAGAATTTGGAGCGCCCGGGACATCGGGCGCCACAAACTTAGTGAAGGCTGCTATCGCAGTCATTACTGATAAAGACCTTGCTCGTTAGCAGACGCGATCATCTTGCGAATCATTGTCGGCGCCTTCATTGTCTTTTTGAGACTATCGAGGTTCAACATTTCGCCCGCAAACTCCACCAGCTCATCTTTGTCGTCCGCATCGTTAATACCAAAAGCAGTAACCGCATGCGCCGAAAGCTCATCATCAGTCCATTTATCAAGCGGCTTTTCATCGAAGCCGTCATCGTCGCTGCCACTGCCTTCAGGGCTTTCATTATTATTTTCGTTATCTTCGTCTTCCGGCTCTGGCTCGGCGCCAGGCAAGCAATACGATTCTTTGATACCCAGAAAACGAGCAATATCATTTTTGTCCTTAACTTCGCAGACGTGCATACCGTCTTTGTCTGGTGTGAAGTGATAGTTTCGGGCTGATTTGCCCTTACCCATAGTGACGGACGTGCCGTTCACCCTTTCAATAGTGCATTGGATTAACATTGTTATTCTCCTTCATCAAAAGAAATAAAGGGCCGCCGTATGACGACCCCTTATTTTTTGGCTACAACTTAATCGTCGTAACCGGCAGCGCGGTAGCTCAGCGTAAAGCCGACCTTTCCGGTGACAGCACCAGTGGCCGGGGCCGCCGTTACCTTCAGACCGACAACTCGATCAGCCGCCGTAGCCGCCAATCGAACACCTGCTACAGCATCCATGCGAGCAACACCACCAGCCCGAGCAACCGTATTAGCCGCCACTAACTCAGCGACGGTGCCAGCAGTTAAGCCGCCAGTCAGTGAGATCAATGGAGTGCCGTTTGAATCAAGGTCGTCAGAATCGATAACGCAGTCGACCGGCACATGCTCTGCCGGCAATTTGACCATTTCAAGGATGTCGTTAAGGGCTAAAGCCCCACCAACGTCAGCAGCAAGATCAATCTCGCCACGAACGGTTCTTACTTCTCCTGCCTGACAGGAATTAATAGCTGGACGGTATGACTGAACCGCCTTACTTTTATATGTAGCCATGAGTTAATTACCTCGTAAAAAATAAATGAATAGCCAGAAACAAATAAGGGACGCCGAAGCGCCCCTCAATTCATCACCTTGCCGGGTTAGTTTGGATCAGCAGCCGCCGTATCAAGAGCAATAAGACCGAAATCCTTGCTGTTGAAAGTAGACTTCTTCACGCCGAAAATAGAGCCGGTTGTGATAACAGCTTGGTTGCCGTTATCGCGTGGCTCTTCATGCCAGTCAAAACGCAGACCAGTACCAGGCGAGCCAAAAGCACATACCGCAGCCTGCGCGCCCATAAACAGAGCACGACCAGCAGCAACATTGCTGCCAGCACCGTAATCACTAAAGCGAATGGCGCTCTTATGACTGTGCAGAACAACATTATTGTGCATACCGAGTGAGCCACGGAAAATAGGACTCTTGCGGCCTTCAGCCGTTGCAGCAGACTTTTGGATTTCCAACCAATCAGAAGATCCAGTTGCAGTACGCAGATCAAAAGCCTGAAATGGGTTCATGAGAAGAACGAAATGCTCTTCACCATCGATCATAATAGGCTGAAGCTGTGGTGTTTCCTGAGTACCACCACCGATCATTGTTGCTTTGGTTGCCGCACGCTCAATGAGATTGACGTTCATTTTGTCAGTTGCATCAAGAGAAGCCTTACTGGTTGCATTGCCGCCATACATTAAGTGAGCGGTATCAGGCGCAGTCAGCGAGTTATTGGCAAAACCTGAATACGATGTCGGGAACGTGTAATCGGTATTAATACCGCGCGCACCAGACAGGTACATGAAGAACAGCTCATCGAAAATACGACTCCACCATTCAGCCTGACGTTTGCGAGCGACCTTACGCAGATCATGGATCGTGCGCTTGCGTGTCATCTTGCCGCCAGTGTTTACACCGCCACGCATCTGGTCAATGTAGACCTGATCCGTGTAAAACTTCAGATCTTCTTCCTGACCTTCGAGAACATCATCACCCTCAACCGGCTGCATCTTGAGCTGAACGGACAGATCGTAAGTGATCTGTTCACCCGCATCATTTTCAAGATGTGGAAGCATCTGAATCGGTGTTGAAGCCTCTGGGCCTTTACCCATAAACTTCTTGTTAAAGTATGAAATTTTAGCTGTATCAACAGCCAGGAAAGCGGAATACTTCTTAACCGCCTTCGCGTCGTTTAAACCTACGATTGTACGTGCCATGAGTGCACACCTCTTTAGTTAATTAACATTGGTGCGGCACTCATGCGCCTTAATTTGTGACAGCACTCTTGCGCTGTCATATCTAAAATTACAATTTATTCAGCTTACGCTTGATCTGTGAAGATCCTCCCTTGAGCTGATTGACCTGAATGGATGGGTCGGCGTCAACGCGCACAGTGGCGCGTCTACCGCTTTTTTCTTGGAACGTCACCTGAACTTTGCCCTTATCAATATCCAGGACATCACCCATCTCCATTTGAACAAATAAAGCCATTGATTATCCTGCGGCGTACCGTTCTGCTTGGTCGGGAGTCATCCTAGAAATAGCTTCTTCGAGCTCCATCCCTTCTAGCTTGTCGATAGCTGCGAACTCACCACCGCTATCAACGCCACTGGTATCTGCCGCCGGTAATCCACCCAAGGTTTTAGGTATATCAACAACCTTTCTGCCTTTGTCCGGCTTGGTAGGTTCGCCGGTATCGCCATCCTTAAGGTCCGGCACCGCAAACTCCGCTTTATAACGTTTGTCTGCTTCACTCAATACAGAAAGCCCGTCTTTATTGGCAAACTCATCATTCGACAACACGTCAGAAACAATCTGACCAAATGCCGCATACTTAGCGGACGAGTCTTTGTAATGGTTGTTGGTTTTAAAAAATTGATCCTGCTCCCAAGTCCAGCGTTGCTCAGCAATGTCTGCGTTGCTTTGCTCTGCAAACTCAGCCTGCTTTTTGAGAATATTCAGGTCACTACGCTGATTATTGAGCGCAGCCAGCTTGTCATGGTATTCATTAAGCTCAAGCTCTTCATCCGCCAGATCAACCCCAAGAACTTTTATCTGCTCGTCAATGCTGGTTATTTGAGCATCAACATCTTCAGGCTTGCTAGTGTTTAGCTTTGGTGTAAAGTCTGGCGTACTGCCCGCTTCATCGGCGCTCTGAACATTCCCGTCATCATCAGTGCCTGCATCGGCATTAACATCGGCGTCGGCAGCTTTAGCCGCTTCACCACCAGCATCAAGGTCGTCATTACCGGCCTTATCATCGTCGCTGTTAGTAGCTTCGGCAGACTCGCCAACATCAGCATTAACATCGTCGCCAGCCTTGTCATCTTCAGACAACTCATTGTTTTCATCGTCAACACCATTAACCTCGTCGTCATCATTAAGCGCGGCTAATTCTTCTTCGGTCAAACCTTCCTTATCATCATCGGTAATACCTGACATTACGTTTCCCCTTCTTCGTTTGTTACTGAATCGATCAAACTATCTGCAACAGCACCGATTTCCGGAACTGCGGCAACTTGGTAAGCGGCATCAACCGCAGCACCATACGTTTCAACTTTTGTTTTATCAGCGCTTGCTTCTTTGCTTGCCGCATTCGCATTGGTATCGCGTACCTTCGCGGCCTGCTCGTCCATAGCAAGCTGTGTTTGCTCATCCTGTAGCGCCTGCTCTTTCTCGGCAGCTTCTTGCTCAGCTGCCTTCTTCTGCTCAAGCTCAGCTTTTTTCTCGGGATCATTGCCGGCATCAGGGTCAGACATGCCGTTAATTTCACGGATACGCTTAACCATTTCGTCCTTGCCTTCCACGTCGCTCATATCAACAACAAGATCAAGCAGCTTCAGTGCGACTTCAGGCATAGTCTGGGAAAGTTTTGCAACCATGTCGGATAACTGCTCGAACATTGCGACGCGAATGGACTCACGATAATCCTGCTCACCGACAATATAATCAGCCTGAGATTTAGTGATATCGCTTTCGGGATCATCCGGGCTATTTACATCAACAAAATCAAGCTCGCCACGGTCGCCGGTAAGACGGATAACCTTCTGTTTGGTATAAAACTGCTCTATCAAACTGAGTTTTGTTTCACCAGAAAGCTGTGTAGCAAAGCGGAGGTTATCAAACAGCTCTGCCGTTACGACACTGCCCTGATTTGCTCGAGCATTAATGGCTTTGCCGCTGGACGCATTGGTTTCCTGTCCAAGATTTTCAGCCGTAACACCTGAAACAGAACGGATATACTCACCATCTTGCGTACTAAGCATGACGTGCTCTTCTGCGAGCGCTTTGTCATTTCTTATTTCAAACTTATGACCTTTTTTATATTCAAGAATGCCCGCAGGGTCGGCAGCTTCTTCGCGCAAATTCTCTTTGTCTTCAACCGCGCCCTTTTCCATAATCACCTGGTTGGTACTCAGGATGAAAAGAGCCTTTGAACGTCGCTTGTTTAAATCATCTTGAGGGTCACGGCATGGTCGGATAACACCATACGGCGCGTTATCTCTTGCTCGTCGATAGGCCCAGACAGGCGTAAAAGGAAAACGGTTATGTTTATACGGTGATTCCATGTTTTGCAGTAACGATCCTTTAACAAAGATCGCGCAAAACACTTTCATTTTCACTGCGTCATAAACACTTGCATAACCATCATCAATGGCCGACTTCATAAACTCGTGTTCTTTATCGTACTCTTGGCCGTTGATATCATCATAGTCCTGGCCAAGATCTTCGTAGTCCAGGCGAACGACCTTGCAGGGGCATGGCATGCGATACCAGCCTTCGTACAGTTTTACACGTGATCGACGGTTATTGACCAGCGAATTGATATCATCGACAGTCGACGTGCGGCTAATTGGCCGGCCCTGGCTGTCAGTTTCGTAGTACAGGGACGCTTCATAGAAAAATTCGTCGTCATCGGTTGGAACTAGGTTGCTGCCAACGCTTGCAGCTTCAAGTATTGCTATACGATCCGGGAACATCGCTTTCGCAATATCCAGATCAAGCCATTTCTGTCTAAACAGGAAACGACTATCGGACAAATCACGCTCAACGCCTAAATGGTCATACCAAACGTTGCGCCAATTCTCGTATCGGTCAAATAATGGCTCGCTTTCACCGTCGTCACGAATACCGTCCTCAATCCAGCCAAGCCCGGCCTTAACTGCGTCAGCGAAAGCTCGCGACCGTGCAAATTTTGTCTTATTAACATCTGACAGATACTTAACCAGCTTTGTTTTGGTCTGGGCCGCCTTAACATCGTCTTCAGTGCGGGGAAGAATAGCCCCATCGATTCGGGTGCGCTTCTCGGTGCCTAAGATCCAGTTAATTGCTGGCTTGATTTCATTAAATACCAGTGGCGCCTGGCCACGACTTTCAAGCTCTGCCTTATCTGAATCATCCCATTGCAGGTTATCGTAGTAATCTTCATCGATCGCCATTTCAATGCGGTTCGATGATTGAACAATCCGGGCCTGCTCCAGCCAATCCTCAAGCTGATTTAGCCGCTCTTTGTTTTCAAATGAATCTAGGTCATGTGCTTTTGGCTCTGCAGACTCTTTACCGTCATCGTAAGCATCAAGCGGGTCATGCTCGCGCTTTGTCTGGATATTCTCGAAAGACATCAGTGCTCAACCTCAAAACTCTTGCCATTGATACCGATAACCGCACTGCCGCCACCACTGTGACGCCGTGCTCGGATTTCCATTTGCTCAAGTGCTTCAGGGGGCATATTTACCAATCCGTCAATGCCATTAATAATCATGTCAGCAATAGGCATGACATCGAACTTTGAATTAGAATCAAGACCAAGCACCTTGGCTGCAAGCTGTGCCTGGTGCATAAGGAAGTGGTCATCGGTGTATCGATGCAACCCAGACAAGCAAATAACAAACGCACAGCCTTTGCCGAACGACCTGCGCGCAAGTATCAACGCGGGCTCAGCACTGTCCGGATCATTCTTATCAGTCTGTATATGCTGATAGAACGAATGAATACCGTTATTTGTTTTTGGCGCTGCCATTGAACCCATCAAATAACTCCCAATAAAAAGCCCGCTCAGTGGCGGGCATAAAAAAACCGGCTAAATGCCGGTCATGCTTTTGTTTGAATAGCTAAACTCGCTCAGGTTCCAACAGTCTCATCAGTTCCATCCCAAACAAATTCGATTAATGGAAAATGCGCACCGCATCCAACGCAAAAGGTGCCATTGTAGAATTTTGGATCACGCGCATAAGTTTCTGCGATAGTCCTGCTCATGATAGTTACTGCGCCGCATTTGTTATGCACATAACTTGACCTTAGTGGCCGAACAAAACCTTTCGCTCTTTCTTCCTCGGAAAGAACCACGTACCCTTTTTGCATGCCTGTTTTTTCGTTGATATCGCGATGGTCATCAGTAACAGGCGAACCATCTGATAATGTAGTATTTTTCATTGCTTCTCCTAGCTGGTTTTCCAGCCTCGTCGACTAGCACGTTTCGGCTTTATCCTGATCGGCTCATCGTAACCTTGCGCGAATTGCCTAAAAGCATCCGCGCCATTCCTTGCATCATTCTTAACAGGCGAATCTTGATATGATTGAACTTGGGTGTTCCATTTCTTTTGGTACTGCTCAAGCCGCTTAAGCCCTAGCTCGCATTCTTCAGAATCAAACCAGCATGTCGGGAATACCCGACGAACAGCGTCAATACCCTCAGCAAGAACCTCGATGCGTGGCACCTTAATGATCGGCTTGACGCCAAGGTCTTCAAGCACATCCTGACGAGACTTGTCATCAACTTGGCACAACTCAGTAACCTCAACATCATGAGGAAGGTAATGTTCACCAAAAGCGATGTCGTGCTCATTTTTATAATCTAAAAGCCATTTTGCGTAGTGGCTTAAATCTCTACCTGAGTTTTCGTAATAGCCAATAAATCTATTCTCAATCCCGATACGCTGGTGCAACCAGATAGCATTCGCATCATTGCGCCCAAGATCCCAGAAAGTATTAACCAACACGCTTGGGACAATCGGAACCTTGCACACCCGGCCTTCTTTCCGTGTTTTGGATAGCTCTTTGGAGTAATACGAGCCTTCGCGACTGGCTGCAAACGCTTCTTCAGGGGTTGAGGGGTGTTCCTGATTCATTTTATCGCCCTGATCCTCATCCTTTTTGGTGTACCATGCGCGCTGCCCAGGTGTCAGCGTTACATCCATTTGATCCTCAATGCCGTCAAGATAGTCCTTCATCTTGGCTGTAATAGTAACCAGCCTTGCATCATGTGCACTCAGCGTATTCTTTGGATCGTGATACCAAGCGAAAAAGAAAAAGCGGTAATCCATGCGTGTAAGCTCGGATTTTCCAGCCTTTACCATCTGATCAAGCTTCATTGCCCGCTGCGATCGGTCGAAAAAATCACCTTCACGGCCATACGCCGTAGATTCAACGGTAACAATTCCGCCCTCATGAACCGTATTCAAAGCGCCGGCTTTAACCTCAGCCGCTCGCTGCGGATACAGTGCACACATCGGGCCATACTCAGAAATATGCAAATATTGAAATGTTCCGCCTCGATGAGACACGGACACTTCGATGATTGAACCGTTATCAAGCTCAAGCGTGCCATTCATGTCTCTACGGACAATGCCCGCCAAACTTTTAACGTAGGGGTCAAGCTTGTCGTAGGCATACAAAACTTTATCCCGGAAGAACTTTCCAGCATCTTCTCTGGTATGAGCAACAATACCGATACGCGATCCAGCTTTGAAAATCGCCATATCTAGCCCACGAATACAAGCAAACGTGGTTATGCCATGCTGTCTACTCTTAAGAACAATATTCAACCACCACATAAAGCGGTCAAATTGACGCTGAACAGCGTTAGGCGTAAAAATTACCTTCTTGCCCTTTTCGTTCTGTATCCAATAAAGGTTACTAAGACGCCATTCCCGACTGGTTAGGTTCCTGTCGAGCTCATCCTGCTCTTGTTGATCCGTCAAACTCCACCCGGAGCGGTATCATGTTCTTTTGCTAACCGGGCTAATGTACGTTTTGGGCCAAGATTTAATTCAGCGCCATCTTTCCCGGTGAGCTCAGTCTTATCGGTTAACATTTTCAAGTGCCGCATACACAATTCAAGCGACGCTTTCTTATCTACGTGCTTGATTTTGCTAGTCACAGTAATTTCGTTGCCACCAACCGTTGACACTTCAAAGCCAGACAATGCTCTAGCAACATCTTCCGGTAATTGGTGAATAGGTATTAACTGGCCACTCTCATTATAAAACTGACGTGGATCAAGGAACGCCAAGCATGCTAGCTCTTGTAATACCCGGTCTGCTGTTATTTCAATTCTTTCACATCGCTTGTCCATTGCTTCCTGTATGGCATCAGCGATCAAAGGTTTTAACAGGTTTTCACTTCCTGTCTGTTGTGCTGTCTTTTTACTATACCCAGCATCAATAGCCGCCTTTGTGGCGTTTAGACTTACAAGGTATTCAGCAACAAATAGTCTTTGCTTTTGGGTTAGCTTTTTTTCTTTCTTCTTCACAGCCATACGTCACGGCCTTCCCGGCTTCCATTCAGTGCCGGCTATCTCGGTAATAGGATAGTTTGTACCCCATCCAGCCAAGCTTGATACCTTACCGCTAAGCTCAGAGATGTCCGCTACCAATTCAGAATTAGAGATTGAATCGCGCCTTTCACTGGATATGTCATTAAAATACTCTGCAGACTCGCCTATCTCTTGCGACCAACTGTGTATATTGCGCAGCATTACCGGCCCGTACCAAAATAACCGGAAGCGAACCTTTAATAACTGCGCTTCATACCTTAGCCGGGCAAGCATTAGAGGTTTTGCCCTGCATCCGGCAAGATGTCATACGTCTTGTCGAATATCTCAGCGTCACACGGGTACATTTCACCGCTAACACCTTCCATTAACCAATCACCAGCCTTTCCGCTCATTGTTCCTTCAAGCGTTTCAACTTGAAACGGCTCGCACATCTGAATAGCTTTAACCGGTATAGGCTTTTTCATCACTGGCGTTAAACGAAGTAAAACTGGCCCATTAATTGGACATAAAACATCGTAACCGCCAAAGCTGCTTTGTTTAACGGTAATCATTGCTCGCCATCCAAACCATCCAAACCATTAGGCTCAACGTCAAGAACCAATCCCCAATCATCAGCTAACATATCTGTCTGTGAAGCTAGCCACCCAGGAAGCATTGCCCGACGTCCTTCTGAGTTCACTGTGTACATGTCAATATGTGGCAATATTTCTTGATTTGGCTCAATACCAACCGCTTCCGCGTAAGGAGTTCCTTTGCGAAAGGTAATTCCTATTGTTCCGGGGACATAAATGCAAAACATCCCTTTGCCATTCCAGCCTTTACGAGCAACCTTTAGCCCGCGCTTCATAGCCTCAATAGCCAAGCCAAAGCTCATGCCGTCCGCTTCCCGGTAAGCATCCTCAAATACATCTTCTGGCGACCAACTACGACAGCCATCAGGAGAGAGAACAGCATAACCGGGTTGGTTATTCTGAGATTCAGGTTTTGCCTGGATAGTCTTTGTGCCGATATACGTCTTCATTTTCATTTCATGCCCCCTTCGCTTGAAATAAAACCCCATTAACAATTGGGTTAGTTAGTTACATCTCTCTGCTCGCCCAAAGCCACTTAGTATTCTTTGATGGCCTTTCCGGGCATTGCCTTTCATCGTGATAACCGCAATCACCGCAAGCGCATTTTCTTGTGCGCTCCCACTTCCGACTGCCCATGCTTCTCATAAGCGCCGCGTCAGCAATATTTTCTATGCGACATAGCTCTTCTGGATCATCCAGCAAAACCATCTCCCATAAAAAAGCCCCTGACTATTCGAGATAGCCAGGGGCAATTCATTTCTTATTGTTATTCTTGGTCGTTATGTCGTTAAAAGCGTACTGCCGCGCCAACTACCAGACGTAAATTTATCGCCGGCTACATTAGCATTGGACAGTGAGTCATTAAGCACATAAACAATTCCGGTACAAGCAGGACACGGTTCGCCGCCTAATGCCATATCGGTTTGATCGTTAGTTCCAGGGCTATCATAATAAGCTGCGTACGCAAGCTCACTGCCAGCTATTGCAGCTACAGCGTCACCACTGCCAGCACCAATAGACAAAGCGATAACAGAGTCGTCAAACGTTACATCAGCGAATACCGGCATCGCTAAAAACGCAAACGCCACCATCCAAAGCATCAAAAAACCTTTCTTCATGGGATCACCTCCTAATGTTATTTTTCAAACGACAGAAACGAAAAAACCCAACACAGTGGTTGGGTTCTCTTGGGATTTCTTCTATCTTGGTAAATTATGACATGAAAGTGTCAGGTTGAGCAAGCATTGATTATGCTTATTTAATCAAAACACCCCTACCTCATCTAACCGCTCAGTTATATGCCGCTCCGCTTGCTCAAGATGAAGATAAATATTGTTATAACACTCCGACAAAAGCTTGGACCATCCCGACTCACTAAACGATTGTCGAGTTATATACATATTTTTCGCCATCATAGATCGTGTTACTCGCCGTTCCAGCCCCAACTCCTTATACCTAACGTTTTCAATGACACAGCCTGCCATCCCTCTAATCTTTGCGATTTCCTTTCGCTCGCCTTCATCGCTTCGGTGCAGCTCATGCGCAAGAAAGTCACTCGCCCCTAGCAGTCTTGCATTGTCCCAGGCACCGTACACTTCGCAGAATAGCCGGCCAGCTGCATGAACCGGGCAGTTATTGGCAATGACGCTGATCGTATGGGCCAGGTCTTTAACATCCTCCAGCGAAATACCGCTGCTTCCCCCCTGCCTATTCGACTTCATAATGGTGCCAATCTGAGACTTAACGCCAGAACGTAGCAACACTTCTTCTGCCCACCCAATAGCTGACTGTGCATTATCGAATTTTATTATTGGTTTTTCTTCGACTGCTTGATTCATTCCTACCTCCGCCAGTTATTGCCATATCTCGATGATCGTTTCTTCCTTGCCGGTCGTTTTTTCTTGACTGAAGCTGACTTCTTTGACGTGCTTGGGGCTATCATCTGCAAGTATTCCGGCATGGACAAACCCATCGATGACAGCCTTTCCGCTGATGCCATCAGGGTCACACAACCGTTTTCTTCTGGAGTGGATATGGATCCGGACACGGCTTTGTGGATCCAGTCCCTCAATTTCTTCCGATCCCAATGGTGCATTGCCAGGATCCGGTTCCATGTTGGCAGCCTGAACGGTAGAACAATCCTCATTACCAGCTTTTCTTCTTTCATCCGTCATTCCTCCGCTCCGCACCAGTCACATTCCTTGCCAACTTCAATCGAGATATCACCTTCAACACAACAATTATGCCGCCACATTTCAGGATCGACTCTAAGTTTAAAATGACTGCTACGACACTTCGGGAAAGTTCTCGGCTCAGTTAATCCGCAAGAATACGTGTCTTGGAATATCTCGGTGCGATGCTGGCAAGCTTGGCACCCGAGCTCTTTAATTTCCATTGACTGCGCCTTGCGTTCTGTAACAGTTAAGTCAGTCATAAACTCGCCTCGTAAACCGACAACACTTTTGCAAGGTGCGGCTTCACTCTTGAATCCATCATCCTGATAACGTCGCGGACAATCTCTGCCGATTCATCATGAGATTTACTTTTCACATGCACGGCCTTAGCCTTACTTTTTACAATCCCATAAAGCAATTCATTTTTATCTTGAATGGATATAATTAATTTTTCTTTTACTAAAATTTTTAATGTTTTAGCTACTGAATCAGGATCATAAACAGGAATATTCTGAGACACTTCTAAAGGCGTCATACCAATCCTTTTTTTACTAAGCACTTTAATCACATTATCGCGAATACTCACTTAATCACCCCCTCTCGTATTGCTCGCTCAATCGTTGCTATAACAAGATCCCTTTGATCAACATTATGTTTTGCTTCCCAGGACTCCCAACCAATCCGGTGAAAGTCATCGTGCTCTTCTCTCGTTAAAGGCATAGTAAATAAATCTGATGGCTTTACGCTGCCGCCATACCCTCGCCCTTTTATATGATGCGGGTCATCAGCAGGAAGCCCCGATATGCAGGATGGCAATTGCTTAACCCAGTCTTTATACTTCTGGCTTCGGAATGGTTTTATTTTCTGCATCAAACAAATCCTAGTATCTGCGCAACAACATCATCAAGATCATCCCGCGTGTAATTCGTTAGCACTCGCCGCAATATCACATCTGCGACTTTTGAATAGACTCTTTCAAATTCCTCATCATCCATATTCGCAAAACTAATGCTGTCCGCTTCCGCTCTAACATCACCATTCAGATTTGCTACCGGCTCATAGAATCCAGCGGCAATAATGCAGTCTTTACGAAACCGCTCTTTATTTTTTTGCACCGGAAGCCCTTTGTATTCGATTTCATCTGGCTCGAACGCATCAAACCCAACATTCAGCATAGTGAAGAATTTTTGAAGAAATATGTAATTCCTTGGCTGCTTGCACTCGATAGAAACAACGTTGCCCGTTTTAACTTTTCCAATAAACGCTGCCGTTTCATCGTCATCAGGAATAAGTACGCCGCCCGGCATTTTTTTCATGTAGCCTTTCACGCTCTCATTTTCCTTTTTCGATAAAAGCCCACAAACTCTGGATATTCATTTTCCAGTTTCCGCGTGTAAAAAGATGTGTAGTTATTATTCAGCTTGAATTGATCGCCTGTTGTCTCAATGGCCATATGCCAGCGTATGCGCTCAAACACGGCCTTTGAACCAAAGTGCTGATACCCACGCCGCATGGCTTCCCGTGAAAAACGAACAAACAACCTGAAGATGTGCGGATTACGCTGATCGTATTCTTCAAATTTTGATTCAAGCGTTTTGATTAGCCTGCACCCTCTTCACGTAATACCTAACCCAATCCAGAACCCGAGCAGGGTTATCGTATTTTCCCGCCTCGCTTTTTACTGCTTCGGCGTCACGATCACGAATAAACTTTGCGGCTATCTCTCTAGGTGCCATCGGTCTATCCACCCGTTATCTCATCAAGCCAGTCAGTGCCAACCTGCTTTGGTATTCTCACATCGACATCACGCTTTTCTCTAACAGCCAGCCTGTTTGCTAATGCGTATGCTGCCTTTTGTCCTGCGTATGACATATCGTTGTCGCCGC
>Ga0316205_10000619_pt1 | contig 59922 bp, 54 predicted proteins | sample 3monthpyrite_MG_FD_204941 | JGI IMG/M metagenome (GOLD analysis project Ga0316205, IMG submission 204941) | Microbial mat bacterial communities from mineral coupon in-situ incubated in ocean water Damariscotta River, Maine, United States -... | ecosystem: Environmental > Aquatic > Marine >...
CGTTCACCTGTGTCTGTAAATCATCAAGCTGACGCTGAATGTTAACCTGCGATCGATTACGTGAATCAAGCTTACGCTCAACATTAGCCAATTGTTCAGATAAAGAACCTGAACTTTGACTGACAAGAGCGTTTGAATTCACATCTACAACAGGTGCTTGAGCTGCTAACACAACAGAAGTGCTAGCAGTCAAAACAAGGCCAAATAACACTGTTTTTCTTGAAAGGGTTAGCTTCATTTTTTTTCCGATGATATTAGTCAACAGTGTTTAGTATACAATTACCGCGCGACGGTTTTTAGAAAACGCTTCTTCAGAACGATCTTTAACCATTGGTTTTTCTTCACCGTAGCTAACAACAGAAAGTTGATCAGCAGATACACCCATATTTTCTAAGTAAGTAGCAACGGCTTTAGCGCGACGCTCACCTAATGCAATATTGTATTCAGGCGTACCACGTTCATCAGCGTGACCTTCAATTAACACTTTAGTATCTGAGTTAGCATTTAAGAATTTTGCATGAGCTTCTAAAATACTAGAGAACTCCCCTGTTACATTAGAAACATCAAAGCCAAAATAAATAATATGTTCAGAGCGTAATTTAGCTTGCTCTTGGCGCTCTTGCTCTTTAATCTCAGCTGCACGTTTAGCTGCCTGAACTCTTACAGCTTCTTCTGCCGCTGCTTTTTGTTGAGCTATTTCAGCATTGGTATCAACCGCCGCTTGCTCATTTGATGAATCATTAGAGCTACAAGCCGCTAACGCTAAAAGTGGTAAAGCAATGGCTACATTCTTAAGTGTTTTATTTAAGCGCATGTTATTTTTCCTTAATTTGCAAAAGTGTTATTTAAAAATTATTCAATTATTTTTCTTATAAACAATGAAACTTTGTTCGAGTTTAACTCTATGTACCTTACAAAAATGGCGACCAAGCTGGTGATTTAACTTGCCCATCAAGCGCAGGTAACCTCGCTTTAAAGCGACCATCAACAGAGACTAACCCTAAAACTTGTCGATTATTATGTAAAGTACTATATATTATCATTCCGCCATTTGGTGAAACACTCGGTGATTCATCTAAGCGAGTTTTCGTTAAAACTTGAAACAAACCTGAGTCTATTTCTTGTTTTGCTAAACGATACTGACCACGTGTTCTATTAACCATAATTAACTGCTTGCCATCAGGGGTAATTGAGCCACCTAAGTTCATTTCGCCGTTAAAAGTTAAACGTCTAATTTTACCGTCGATTAAATTTACGCGATAAAGCTGAGGTTTACCACCCCGTTCTGAACTAAATACTAAAGATTTTCCATCTGGAGCCCAACTTGGCTCTGTATCTATTGCTCTATTACGGGTAACTCGACGTAGTTTTTTCGTTGCCAAAGTCATTACATAAAGATCTGGGTTGCCATCTTTAGATAAAACCATTGCCATTTTACTGCCATCAGGCGAAAAACGTGGCGCACTATTTATCCCCTTAAATGAACTAATTAACTGACGTTGGCCCGTATATATATTCATTGAATGAATTTGTGCTTGATGGTTTTCAAATGATACGTAAGCTAACTGTTCACCATCAGCATGCCATGACGGTGACATTAATGGCTCATTTGAACTTAGCAATACTTGCTCATTAAAACCATCATAATCGGCAAAGGCTAGCTGATAAGGGAACTTTCCTTGATCACGAACAATAACGTAAGCAATTTGTGTAAGAAAAGCGCCTTTAGATCCCGTTAATGCTTCATAAACAGCATTACTAATAGTATGAGCATAGCGGCGAAATTGTTCACTACTAATTTGGGCGCTACGTTGGCTTAAAATATGATCTTGGGTTTGTACTAACTCCCCGTTACTGAGCATTGATGTTTGCCCACCGGTAATTTGACCACGAATAACATCAACCAGCTGATAACTAACACGATATTGCCCTATTGTTGTTTCTTCAATTGTGCCTATTACTAACGCTTCTACCCCAGTAGTTGCCCACGCGCTGTAATCAATATTATTTGAAGATGTCGGCAACTGTGGGAATTTATCAGCACTTATTGGGCTGAACTTGCCACTACGTAATAAATCATCACTAACAACTTTTGATACTTGCTCTGGAAGCTCTCCAGCACCTTGCCATTGAAAAGGTAAAATGGCAATAGGTCGTGCGCTATCAATACCACCGGTGATGACTATTTCAAGTGTTGCCATAGCGGAAGTAGAAAGTAAGGTTATAAAAAGTCCAAGTAATAATTTAATTTTCATCAGTTTCTTCTATTTATTTTAAACATCACAGTAATTGAATAAGGTTACGCTAAAATTCAGGTACAACGATAACATCAATGTTACGCATTTCTTTAAAAATTTCAGGGTCTTTAGATACAGGTAATGTTCCTGCTTTATAAACCGCGCGCTTAGCTGCTTCACAAACAACACCATCACCGTTAATAACATGAACTTGAGTCACAAAACCTGATGGTGCAAGACTTATCTTCAATTTACAAGACTTTCCTTCCATTGTTGAGCGATCATTAATCATATTTTGATCAATTACATTGGTAATAAGCGCAGCATAACGTTGAATTTCTGACATCATTTGCTGCTGGCGGGCTTTGTTACGTGTAGCCATTTCAGCAGCCATTTGCTCTGCTAACAGCTTTTCTCGCGCAATTTTATCCGCCGCAGCTTTTTCTTTGCGTTTACGCTCTGCTAATTGCTTTTTACGAAGGTCATCAGATTTTTTCGCTGCTGCTTCAGCTTTCAACCTTTTTGTCCGTGCTTGGGCTGCAGCATCTTCAGCCTTTTGTTTTTCTTGCTCTTTTTGTTTTCTCACTTTTTCTGCATTAGCAGCCTTTGCATTTGCTTCTTTAGCTGCTTGGTCAGCACGCTTTTTCTCTTGTTCTTTTTTCTTGCGTTGTTTTTCAAGCTTTTTGATTCGAGCTTCTTCTTTTGCTCGACGTTTTTTTGCATCATTAGCGCGTTTTTCAATATTTTTAATACGCCTTTTTTCTGCTGCGGCATCATCTGCCTTTTGCTTTTTAATTTTGTTAATGGCTTTTTGTAATTTAGTGGCATCAACCACAGTTGCTTCAATAGGCTCTACTTTTTGTGCTGGTGATGTATTTTTCTTAGGTTTTGTTTCAGTGGTAAAATCCCCTATAAAAAGCACCGTAATTAAACCAAGGTGTAAAATGATACTTAACCAAATAGCTTTGATTAATGTAGCGCGATCATACTTCTGTAACACCCTATTTCTCCAGAGAATCTGTCATTAAGCCAACGGATGGCACACCCGCAACTTGTTGTAATAAAACCATTAGTTGTATGACGGCATTATAAGAAACGGCGCCATCACCATTAACAACTACTGGTGTGTCTGGGTTCACCGTTAAATGCGCTTTCACTAATGTTGCCACCTCTTCTGCTGAAAGCGGCTCTTTGTCATTCGTTCCTAGGGTAATGTAATAGCGACCTTGGGCATCAACCGAAGCAACCAGTGGCGTTTTGGTATCTTTATCTAACGGTTCAGCATCCGTTTGAGGCAAATCAACTTTTACCCCTTGAGTAATTAATGGTGCTGTAACCATAAAAATAATTAATAACACCAACATGACATCAATGTAAGGTACAACATTTATTTCAGCAACTTTACGGCGTCTAACTCTTTGATACATAACTTACGCCCTTAATTATTTTTGTTGCTCGATAACAGTTTGGCGTTGCAAAATACTGGCAAACTCTTCCATAAAATTACCATAACTATTTTCTAGCTTTTCAACTTTATGACTAAAACGGTTAAATGCCATAACCGCCGGAATAGCAGCAAATAACCCCATTGCAGTAGCAATAAGCGCTTCAGCTATGCCTGGGGCAACCATAGATAACGTAGCTTGTTGAACAGAGCCTAAACCAATAAAAGAATTCATGATGCCCCACACTGTACCAAACAAACCAATATACGGGCTAATAGAGCCAACGGTTGCCATAAACGGGAGATGTGTTTCTAAGCTGTCAACTTCTCGTGATAGCGCTACTCGCATGGCGCGATGCGTACCGTCTACAATTGTTTGTGGGTTATCAATATGACTTTTACGCAAACGAGCAAACTCTTTAAAACCGGCAACAAACAAACTTTCAATACCATGAATTTGGTTTTTTACTGATATTTCACCATAAAGCTTGCTTAAGTCTGCACCACTCCAAAATTTATCTTCAAAGGTCTTTAATTGCTGTTTAGCTAAGTTCAACACTTTACGACGCTGAAAAATCATGGCCCAACATGCAACAGAAAAACCTAACAGCACCAACATAACAAACTTAACCAGTAAACTGGCTTCTAATACAAGCTCAAAAATTGAAAATTCAGCTGACACGTTTAAACGCTCCTAATATAGATTCTGGAATAGCCATAGGTTTTGCTCCTTTAGAGCCCTGACTGTTAAAATTAACACAGGCAACACATACTGTTGCGGTGCAAATAACTTGCTCAGCTTGGTTAGTGATTTTTTGCTGAAAAACCAAACTAGCACGTTTTAATGTAGTTATGCAGGAATTAACAGTAAGTAAGTCATCTAATTTTGCCGATGCAATATTGTTCATTTCAACCTTTCTGACCACAAAACCTATATTTTGTTCTAAAAAGTTTGCTTGATTAATCCCAAGTTCTCTAAGCCACTCAGTACGAGCACGCTCAAAAAATTTTAAATAGTTGGCATAATAAACAATACCACCGGCATCAGTATCTTCATAATAAACTCTTAAAGAATAATTTTGGCTTTTATTTAACACAATATTTGATGTTATTTTTGACATTTATAATAAGGTTTCGGCGACTATACCTTTAAGTGAGCCTATATTAATAGATAACCTAACTGACAAACAAGGCGAAGACGATGAATAATTACATTTTCATCATAAAAAAATATTTTTTTTACAGTAAAAGACAAATTTCATTCAAAACTCCCCTTTTATTTCAAATATAGCAAAATAACTAATCTTCCCGACCGAGAGCAATGTAAGCATACTTATTCAAGCAAAAAGCCAAAAACAAGCATTAAAGCCATTAAAATCGTATAAAAATTCCATTTAAACCTTTATAGTACAGATAAATTTAACTATTAGTTTTTCTAATGTGAAAGGTTATTTTTTCTAGTTTGTCAATTTGAGGTCTTCTCGATAAACTAGCTTTGTTTTCTGAGTTAGCGCAATAATGTTTTACTCTTCCCCAAGAGACATTATTTAACTAGATTACGTTGAAATGATATTTTCTATATATAGCTGCGACAAACATTTATATTGCTGAATTGTTATCTTTTCTCTCGACATGTTTCATGGAACTCTCTCTTTGAAAAAGACTTCCTTCTATCAACTTGATATTTAAGTTGGCCCGCAATGATTTGCGGGCTTTTTTTTGCCTGAAATTTACTTACAACTGGCCTAGTACCTGTGCTGGTTCAATTTTAGCAGCTCGCCATGCAGGATAAATAGTGGCAAGTAATGACATAATAAGTGCGGTGATCACAGTAATGTAAACATCAGGCATATTTAATTGACTTGGAATATGATCGATAAAATAAACATCTGCTGACAATACTTTTAATGACAATAAACGTTCAATGAAAACAACAATATCAGCAAGATTAAGCGCTAAAATAACACCAAGTGTTGCGCCAATAAAGCTTCCCAACAAACCATTTACTAGACCTTGGTAAATAAAAGTTAGCATGATTAATTTACGGCTAGCACCCATGGTTTTAAGAATGGCAATATCGCCTTTTTTATCATTTACCGCCATAATTAATGTCGAAACAATGTTAAAACTAGCCACGGCAATGACCAAAGCTAACACAATAAACATTACCATTCGCACCATTTGAATATCATTAAATAAATGTCCTTGGGTGCGAGTCCAATCTAATATATAAACATAATGGTTAAAATTATATGCGATGGCTCTAGCTACTGTTGGCGCAGCAAAAACATCTGCTAACTTTATTCTGACACCTTGTGCCTCACCTTTTTGATAGCCTTTAATATCAGCAGCTTGCGTTAAAGAAATATAAGCGAGTGTTTCATCAATAGTGCCGCCAAATTTAAAAATACCAACAACTCTTACATGTCGCTTTACTGGAGCGGCAAAGACATTTTCCTTATTTGTACCATTTACTGAAGCTTGACTATTGTTAGAGGGTAGTAATAATTGCACTTTATCACCCAAACCTACCGATAATTTTTTTGCGACACCAGCGCCAATAATAATACCGCTGCTATTGATGTCACTTTCAACACTATTATTATTTACTAATGCTTGCCAACTGCCTGCAACCATATAGCTTTGGATATCAGAAACAAGCACTTCTAACTTAGGATCAACACCTCTAATTTCTAATGCTTTAAGTTGTGTTTTATGTTGCATCATGCCTGCAAGAGTTATTACTGGCGCAGCAGCCATCACTTGCGGGTTGTCTTGTACCTGCTCTACTCTCGATGGCCAATTGGGTATAGGTTGGTCAACAGACATTAACTCAGCATGGGGCACAATTGACAATAATTTACCTGCTAATTCACGCTCAAAACCATTCATAGTACTGAGCGCAATAATTAATACCATGGTGCCTAAAGCAATGCCAATAGTTGAAGATGCTGAGATAAAAGTAGAGAAACCATGACCATGACGACTGCGCACATAACGCAAAGCTAAAAAAGCACTCAAGGGTTTAAATATTGACGGTTTAATAGTTTCATTGGTGATAGTAGAGTTAGCAACATTGCTATTATTATTTATTTCATTGTGCATGGTTTAGCTGCTCAACTTTTCATTTTCAACAAATAATTTGTTCTCAACAAAAGGAGTAAGCTTTCCATGATCTAACTTCAATTGTCTGTCCATCCGCATTGCTAACGAAATATCATGAGTTACCACAACAAAACTCGTGTGTACGCTTTGATTTAAACTACGAATTAACTGATATATTTGCTCAGCAGTATCACTATCTAGATTTCCCGTTGGCTCATCAGCTAAAATCAGCGAAGGCTTGGTTACTAGTGCTCTAGCGATTGCCGTACGTTGCCTTTCTCCACCAGATAATTCACTTGGCCTGTGATGAACTCTATGTGCCAAACCCACTTGGGCTAGCACTTTTGTAGCTTCGGCGATAGCTTGTTTAGGGTTATCTCCTCGAATCAATAAAGGCATGGCGACATTTTCAAGGGCGGAAAACTCCATCATTAAATGATGAAATTGATAAATAAAACCAATGTGTTGATTACGAAAAGCGGCCCTTTGTTTATCAGATAGCGTTAAAATATTAATGTCATTAATAAAGACTTCACCCGACGTGGGTAAATCTAATGCGCCGGCAAGATGTAAAAAGGTGCTTTTACCACAGCCTGAGCTACCGACAATGGCAAGTAACTCACCTTTTTCAACCGTTAGCGCTAAGTTATCTAGTACTTTGGTTTCAATATCACCTTGCATATATGACTTAGATAATTGATTACAATGTAAAACCTTACTCATTACGTAAAACCTCTGCCGGTTGAGTTTTTGATGCCTGAAATGCTGGATATAAGGTTGCGATAAAACTCATCATTAATGCTGAAAAAACAATCACAAAAACATTATTAGCTTCGAGTTGCACAGGTAGTGCTTGCACTGCATAACCACCACCTAATATATTAATACCTAACGTTGCCAGTATTTCATTTAAATTCAAGGTTAAGAGTACGCCAATAACACTACCTAAAGTCACGCCCCATAAACCGTTAACCATACCTTGAGTGATAAATATTTTAACAATACCAACTCTAGATAAGCCTAACGTTTGTAAAATTCCGATTTCGCCTTGTTTTTCAATAACTACCATTACCAGTGCTGAAACAATGTTAAAAGCCGCCACCGCAACAATTAAACTCAGCATTAACCACATCATTTTCTTTTCCATGTTAACTGCAGAAAAAAGTGCTCCTTGGCTTTCATTCCAAGTGGTAAGTGTCAGTTTTTCTAAAGGCGATTCGCTAAAAGTAACAGACTTTAGCTGTTCAACAACTTGTTCCGCATTGAAAGCATCGTCAAGATACAATCGTAATTGATCAATACCGTCACCTTTTCTGCGCAGCAACTTAGCGCCATATTTGCTATGCACATAAACCATGGCATCATCAACTTGTGAGCCAACATCAAAAATACCACTAACAACAAACTTTCGTTGCACTGGAATTCTGCCCATAGGCGTAAAGATGGTTTGGTTGGGTAAAACTAATCGCACAGTATCTTGTAAAGTTACTTTTAATTTATTGGCTAACGATCGACCAATAACAATGGCATATGCTTGCTCAGACAAACTACTTAAAGTACCTGACACCATGCTTTGATTGATAATATTAGCTTGCTCAAACTCAGGCACAATGCCTTGTAATAACACACCTTGTAGGTTTTGCGATGATTGAATCAGCGCTTCACTGCTTAAAAAAGGCGTCACTTGCATAATATGTGGCTGCCGCAATAACTGTTCTCTCAATGTTGACCATGCTTTAAAACGCGCTTGGTTGTTAGTTAACCTTTGAACATTTTTTAGAGGCGTTGACGAACTAAGCTCTTGAGATACAATAACATGAGGAACAATACCTAATATTCGCTTTTTTAATTCACCTTCAAAGCCATTCATCACAGATACAACGGTGATCAGTGAAGCGACACCGAGCAGAATACCAACAGTAGAAAAAAAAGTGATAAAAGAGATAAAGCCTGTACGACTTTTGCTGCGACTATAACGTAAACCAATAAACAGACTAACAGGTTGAAACATTTAACATTCTTTTGAAAAATAATAATATAAAAATAGAGAACTAAGCATACCACAACCAATTAATATTTAACGACTTTGTTGTAAGCAAAATTAATAAAAGATACTTAAATGCGTCAACATCTGCTATAACTTTGTTATTCAATGAGATTTTATTCCATTCATATAAAATCCTTATCATTAATATATGTATAGAAGAAACAGTAATGAGCGACTTAACTATTGAGCAAAAATTAGCAAAATATCATGAGTTTTTTGCTATTGAGCACGAGTTTACACTTAATTTATTGCCCCTCGCCGCTCACAAAGCGGTAAGCTATGAACAATTTTTAGCTGATATGCCAACACCGTTTAAAATGGCAAGCGACATCTCCAGCATTGATCAAGCAGCTTTACGGCCGCTACAAGCACTTTCGGGTGTTGCTGGTAAATTAGTAGAGTTTTTAAATCACCAATCATCAAAAATAGATTTGCTCATTGGTTATATTTTAAGTCAGCAAGATGATGAGAAGCATAGATATCAAGGCATAGAATTTGGTGGTGGCGGACTATCATTTAACGCCGACAAACCATTTGAACTAGCACAGTTATTGGAAATGAAAATTTTTCTCTTAAATGAGAATTGTGCTGTTTATTGTTATGGGGAAATTATTGAAGTAAAGCAAGCACTTGATATTTTTCAACACAAAGTCATCTTTCATTTTATTCGTGACGATGACAGAGAAGTATTAGTGCGCACTAGCTTGCATGAGCAATCTAAACAGCTACAAGCACTTGCTAAACAACGAAATACAGAAGGCAAGATTGAATAAACCTTGCCATTTCTTAGTCTTTAAACACAAATACGATTTAAAGTAATATCTACCTCAGCAGAGGTTTGTTGCTGCTCTATGGCATGCTGCGCAACAGCGCCTAGCCCATCATGAATATCTCTACTAAGCGAGACTACTGCCATCATACTATCGTTAATAGAAGCCGTAGCGCTTTGTTGCTCTTGTGTGCCTTGCGCGATTTGAGACGTTAAATTATTTACCTCTTCAAATGCATGGCTAATTTGCTTTAAGGCGGCAACAACATCAGCCGATTGAGACAAACTTTCTGTTGATAAACTTTGCCCTCTGGCAACAGCCGCTACTGCATTAGCCGTTTTACTTTGCAGACCTTCCACCATCGATTGTATTTCAACGGTAGCTTCTTGGGTTCTGTGGGCTAATGCTCTAACCTCATCAGCCACAACCGCAAAACCTCGTCCTTGCTCTCCCGCACGAGCCGCCTCAATAGCAGCGTTTAATGCTAATAAGTTAGTTTGTTCGGCGATGCCACGAATAACATCTAAAACCGAACCAATACGTGAGCTTTCTTCACTTAGCAGCGCTAAATCCTTGGCCATATCCTTTACTTCTGTTGTAAAAGATTCAATTGTACCTTGGCTAGTATTCGACGATGAAATACCTTGATTCAATGTTGTCATCACAACACTAGTCGTTTCACTTACCTGCTCAGCATTATTTGATAATACAGAAGAGGTTGTTGCAACCTCTTCAATTGATTGCGCCATATGTTCTACTTGTTTTGCCGACTCATCTACTGCGCTGACCGACTGTTTCATTTGCATTGCTAATTGATTCGAGCCTTGGCTCAATTGCTCTGATTCAGCTCTAATTTCGTTAATTACATCAGCTAAACCAACAATGAAGCCACTCAATTCGTTAGTAATTTCACCTAAATCATCTTCAATTTCATCCGTAAGCGGTTTAGAGGGGGCTTGCTCTGTGCTAACCACTAGATCTAAATAATTCTTTAACTTAGCAATACGAGCCGTAAGTTGTTTAGAAAAATAAAGCTTGCTAACTATCGACTGCGTTAAAAGCAAACCTATAATTATGGCAAGTACACTGTATTTACTTAAGCTCTCAGGTGAAAATAAAATAGCAACTATAAAAATAATGCCAACAACAGCGGTAGGTAATAGTAGCTTAGTACTTAAGTGTTTATTCATGTTTTATGTCCGAGAAATTAATAGTATGCTTGTGCAAATTTGATATGATAAGTTACCTGTAAATAGTCCATTTTACTATGACTATTTAACTTAAACATTAACTTAAACACCATAGTTATACGCAATAAAGAGGTTATATGTCTGTCAGTGCAATAATTTTAACTGTTTTAGCCTTAGGTATCATTGTTGGCGGTGTTTTAGTTTTAAAAAAATCGGCTAACAAGTTTGATTTAACACCTGAACAGTTAGCAAAAATCAAAAAGCGCAACGATGATTTAGATAAAGCTGATCATGAGAATTAATTTTGAGGTAATAACTACAGTTTTTTAGTTATGATCTGCTAATTACGGTACAAGGTTTTAATTAAATGATAGCCAAATTTAGTTTTTATTGGGCCATGTATTTTTAATAGCTCTCTTTTAAAAACCACATCATCAAATGCTTTAACCATTTGACCTCGGCGAAACTCACCTAAATCACCACCTTTCTTTTTTGAAGGACAAATTGAAAACTTTCGCGCAAGTTGGGAAAAATCAGCCCCTTTATCTAATTTTGATTTTAGCGATAGTGCTTCTTTTTCAGTTTTCACTAAAATATGAACTGCTGCTGCCGTTGCCATAATTTTCTTAGCCTGTTACTTTCGAGATTGTTAATTTAGAGATTACTATTTTCGATATTGTTAAAAGTCATTATACCTGCTTCATATGAAAATAAGGATATAATCTACTGGCAATAGCATAATTTGCTTTTATTTTTTAGTTTTATTACCTCCAATGATGACATAAAATGTCTTCAATACTTTATCCCGTAAAACAGAGCTTAACTTTATGAGCACAATAAAACACTTATTTGAAAATAATAAACAATGGGCTGACAAAATAACCGCTGAAGATCCCGACTTTTTCAAAAACCTTTCACTGCAGCAATCACCTAAATATTTATGGATAGGTTGTTCTGATTCTCGCGTGCCTGCTAATGAGTTGTTAGGTATGCAATACCACAGTATTACGTAGTGCTTGGTTGGCAGGACAAAATGTCACTGTTCATGGCTTAGTTTACAATTTACATGACGGTATTTTAAAAGACTTAAATGTCTCAGTTAATAGTCTGTAGTTTCAAGCTACAAGTTGGTTTTTATTTCAACTTGTAGCTTTATGTGTGGTGTTTTCTACAAAACACCACGTTCCATTTGATTTAATTCTATTGACTTAAACAAAGTTGAGAAATTTCCTTCGCCAAATCCTTGATCATTTACACGCTGGATCATTTCAATAAAAATTGGACCAAATAAGTTTTTAGTGAAAATTTGCAACAAATAAGTATTATCTGCTTGGCTATCAACTAAAATTTGATGTGCTTTAATTTTCTCTTTATCTTCTTTAACCCAAGGTACGCGATCAAATATTTCATCATAATACTCTGGCACTATGTGCAGCGTATCAACGATGTCACGATCTAATTTATCTAAAGAGCTTACTAAATCATCTGTAATAAAGGCTAAATGCTGTACACCGGGGCCGTTATATTCATCTAAATACTCATCAATTTGATTATCTTTACTGCCCTTTCCTTCATTGATAGGAATACAGAAATTGCCACAAGGTGACTGTAAAGCATAAGAAATAAGTGCAGTTTTAATACCTTTGATATCAAAGTAACGTACTTCAGTGAAACCGAAAACGTCTTTATAAAAATCAGCCCACTTTTGCATGGTACCTTGATAAACGTTATTGGTTAAATGGTCAACAGCTAAAAAGCCTTTATCTTCAACACATACAGGCATGTCATGGGCAACAAAATCTGTTTCATAAATTGCCCCCTTGTTTTTACCTTCTGCTTTAAAATTGTCAATAAAGTAGATTAAGCTATCGCCAATACCAAAAATTGCAGGGTAAGGAAGCTTGTTTTCTTCATTCTCAGCTGATTTTGCGCCACGTTTTACGGCTTCTTCAAAGGCAAAATTTGCATCTTCAACACGCCAGCCCATTGAGCAAATTGCCGGACCATGACTTTTAGCAAACTCTTTTGAAAAACCAGTTGTTTCTCTATTTAGTAAAAAATGAATATCATTTTGATTGAAATAATCAATATCACGACCTTTAAACTTTTTAGTTTTCGAAAAACCAAAACCATAAAACGCCTTTTCCATAAAATCAGAATCGGGACTGGCATATTCGGTAAATTCAATACCACATAGTTTTAACGGGTTCTGCTGTGCTGCTGTAATTACTTCTGTCATCTTTAGATCTCTTTCTTTAATTATCACTCCTACACAAGTAGGTGCTTACTGTAATAACTTCATTATCTAGAGGATTTACTCATTACGAAAGGCTAAGCAAAATACAGCTTGCGAAGACTATGTAAATCAATATGTACGTTTAATTAGTTAAAATTTAAGCGGATAGAAAGCAAGCCTATACAGTGGCTAGCAGCAAGGTGTATGCAATTATTTACAGGCAAAAGAAAAGGCGCTAAAAAGCGCCTTTCTCAATTATTACTTATCAGCAATTATTAGTTATGACGTTGTGGTCGTTCACTGCGACGACGTGGTGCTTGCTTAACAACTTGCTCTTCTGAAGCACTAATAGCAAGAGGCTGACGGCGTACACGCACACCTTTTAATTGCTTAAATAAATCAGCAGGAATACCTTTAGGCAACTGTACAAAGCTATGCTTGTCATGCAAGTTAATTGCACCTATATAACTGCTGTCTAATGATATTTCATTGGCAATAGCACCAACAATATCCCCCGGACGCGCGCCATGCTCTTTACCCACTTCTAAGCGGTAAGTCTGCCAATCAACATCATTACGGTTAACTTTTGCTTTACGTGGTCTTTCATCACGAGAGCCACGACGAGAGTCTCTGCCACGATCATTTCTATTATTTCGATCTTGGTTATTACGTTCACGAGCATCACGACGAGGCTTAGGATCTTCTTTCGGCTGTAATGGTTGTTTTAACTGTTTCTGGAATAACAATGCCGCCGCTAAATCTAGCATAGAAAGTTCAGACTCTGCTGCCATTGCTTCAACAATTTCGCGCATACTGGCTAAATCTTTTGACTCAGCAACTTTCGCTATTTCTTCACGAGCACGTTCAATACGTTTTTTACCTAACTCTTGAATGTTTGGTAATTCATACATATTCACTTTACCAGACGTTAAACGCTCATAATGACGTAATGAGTACATTTCACGGGGGCGAACAAACGCAATTGAAGTACCTTCACGACCAGCACGACCAGTACGACCAATACGATGAACATAAGCTTCATGATCGCCCGGTAAGTCATAATTAACAACAAGTGAAATACGCGGAATATCTAAACCACGCGCAACAACATCCGTTGCCACCAATATAGATGATTTTCCTGATTTCATTTGCTCAATGCAACGTTCCCGTTGTGCTTGGTTTAAATCACCGTTAAGCGCTAATGCTGGATAACCCGCACGCTCTAGCTTTTCAGCAATATCAACCGTGTCATTACGTGTACGAACAAAGATAATCATCGCATCATAATCAACTATTTCAGCAATACGCTCTAATGCTGTCATTTTAGTAATACCGCTTACTTTCCATGCATATTGGCTGATATTTGCTTTGGCCTTTTTAACAGCAGCAATTTTAATATGCTCAGGCTCTTTTAAGAAACGGTTAGCAATTTTACGAATTGCTGGAGGCATAGTTGCTGAAAACAAACACATTTGCGTTGTATCTGGAACATGATCGAGTGTCCATTGAATGTCTTCTAAAAAGCCCATATTTAACATTTCATCAGCTTCATCAAGTACACATACCTTTAAGTCAGCTAATTTAAGGCTTTTACGACGTAAATGATCCATCAAACGACCCGGAGTACCAACAACAACTTGCGCGCCACGCTCTAATTGTTGAAATTGTGGACCATAAGATTGACCACCGTATAAAGTAGCTACACGTAAACCTTTCATGTTTTTACCGAAAGATTCAATGGCTTCAGCTACTTGCATAGCTAACTCACGTGTTGGAGCTAATACCATTAACTGAGGCTTTCTAATTGAGGTGTCAATTTTTGCTAATGCTGGTAATCCAAAAGCAGCGGTTTTACCCGTACCCGTTTGCGCTTCACCTAAAACGTCTTTTCCTGCTAATAATGGCGGAATAGTTTGCGCCTGAATATCAGTAGCCGAAGTAAAACCGATAGAAGTAATTGCTGATAATAAATTTTCTGGCAAGCCTAAGGTATCAAACCCAGTAGTAACTGTTGTTGAGCCATGGTTTTCGGTTTTTCTTGAGGTTGTGTTTTGTTCGGTCATTTTAATTTAATTCTCTTAAGGCAGGTATAGAGAGAGTCTTTAGAAAAATCTCTAAGAAAGAATATCTAGCAAAAAATAAACAGCGAAAAATAGCTCGCCATCAAATATAACAAACGTTACAGAAGCGTACTAAATTGAATAAATTTTTAATTGCTAAGTCTTAACCTGCGTACATCATACGAGGAAACCACCAGGAAGACTTAAAGCGCACAGTGTATTATCACACTATATTTCTGCTGAAAACGAAATGCTCAGCTGGGCAAGTCTATTGGGCGGAAAACCCCTACTCATTTTCGATGGGCTTATTGCTTGCTATAAAGCATACTTCAATAAGCAGCGCACTATTCCATGCTAACTAAGTGCTATTTCTCATTTGTTGATCCCGTTTTAGTATAAAATCAACATCCCTACATCGAGGCGCGCATTATACAGAAGTAGCGCAATTATACAACAGTTATATTCCTATAATAAATTTGCATAATTAAAGTTCAGTGGCCTTTTCAACAAAGTTTTGCCATATAATTTCATCAACTTTTAACTTTGTTAATACTTTTTCAATATGACTTTCTTTGATCTTTTTTTTCTGCAACAACAAATAAACTTCACTTAACATATTTGCTTTAAATAAAATAATAGCTAATGGTGATGTTTTATTAATATTTTGCTCTCTTAAAGCCTCACAATATACTTGCGGCAAAAGCCATTCTTTGGCAATAGAGTAAGAAATATCTAATGACATCTCTGACATCAACTCTTTAAAAACAACGCTGCCGGGTAAATCCTCTGACATCACATCACTTAAAGCTTTACACAAAGATTCAAAGATAATAATTTTACCCACATCATGAATTAGCCCTAAAAAATGGGCATCAAATTCATTTTGGTTATACTGAGCAGCTAACTCTTGGCACAAGTAGGCGCATTGCGATGAATGCTCCCATATTTGACGACCAAATTTCTTAAAATAAATAGGTTTTTCTGGCATTAAAGATTTCATTAAAATGGCAGTCGCAATACACCCGTGGTACCTAGTACCCCTACTGCCTTTTTTATTGATTGAATAGTTTCATCACCTCGCGCATACTTTGCCGAGTTAGCAATTTTGAGTACAGCTAATGCGAGTGCAGGATCTTTTTCAATAAGGGTAATAAAATCTTCAAATTCTGCTTCCTCGTCCTTGAGTGTTTCAATTAACTCAAGAAGAATACTAGGTAACGATGGAATATGATTAGAGAGCAGCTTAGGATCATTTAAAATGTTTCTAACATTTTTCAAAGTAGCCTCCTCTAAAGCATTCATCGAGCTGAGCGTATTTTCTCCATCAAATAAAGCATCATAAAAAGCTGTTGAAATATTGGTCGACATACCATTCCTTACACTATAAAACTAGTTAACCTTAAAACCTCATAAGCATTGCCGATAAAACATCAGGGTAAACACCAAGTATCAGCCCCAATGAAATCAAAGCAGTAACCGCTATATTAACCAAAGGATTTACTTTAAGGCCTTCAGCACTATTATGGTTTGCTTCTACCGCATTTAAAATAAATAACGAAAAAACAATACGTAAATAATAAAATAAGCCAATACCGCTACCGATAATCAATGCAGCAAGAATCCACCATTGCTGAGCTTGTACAGCAACATTAAGCAAATAAAACTTACCAATAAATCCCATTGTTAGCGGAATACCCGCCAAGCTCAACACCGCTACAATCACTAACAATGCTAGCGAACGTTTGTGCCAAAACAAACCTTGCCAATCGCTAACATTTAGCTCGCTATTACCATTACTATCTTGGCTTAATTGCAATACCGTGAAGATTGATACCGTAGCAAGCACATAGGCTGAGAGGTAGAAGAGTGCACTTTGCCAAGCTAAGTCGATATTTTTTGCTGAAATAACCATCAGCACTATCAGTAAATATCCCATATGAGCAATGGACGAATACGCTAACAGTCGCTTAATATTTTGCTGTTTTAAAGCTAAAGCATTACCGACTAGCATTGATAAAATAGCCAAACTGCTCATTAAATCAAAGGTAGTAAATGCATTGCTATTGTTGTGAGGAATTTGGTTGTGAGGCATTTGAATAAAAAGTGATTGCTGACTAAACCAAAACTTCATTAACACAATAAACATGGCAACTTTTGATACTGTTGCTAATAATAATGTTACGGATGTTGGCGCACCTTGATATACATCGGGTGTCCATAAATGAAAGGGAGCAAGAGATAATTTAAACGCAACGCCAACTAGAAAAAGTAAAACACCGGCATGATAAAACAAACTCATTTGTGCACTAGCACTTTCAGTAACAAATAGCGCAGAAGAAAAACTTAAACTACCACTTTGACTATAAATAAAAGCAATACCTAACAACATAAAACTTGAAGCACTGGCACTTAATATAAGGTATTTAAACGAGCTTTCGATGCTATATTGGCAACTTCGGCTATAGCCAACCATGCCAACTAGTGCAATGCTGAGCAATTCAAAGCCCAAAAATAGCGAAGCAAAATGATCACTCATCACTAAAACACCGGCACCTAAGACCACAAGTTGCAGTAATATAAAGAATTCGTCATGTACTTCAACGGTATGCGTTAACCAGCTTGAACTTAACAAGGCCACCGCAATACTTGCCACTAAAACCAAGATAAAAGCATAATAACCGTAATTATCAACCGCCATTAACGTGGTGACTTGCATAGGATTCGTGATATCACTCATGAGTGAAATACTAGCGCTTAACGCGGCAAAAAATATCGCTAAGGTAAAGGTTAGCATCAGTTTTTGCGAACGACGCCAAGCGACTAGCAATAATGATAAAACAAGCCCAAAAGCAATAATCAATAGCGGTGATATACTCTGTATCATTAACTGCGTCATATTATTGCCCTCCTGCTGTAGTAGTTATTGCCAGTGTCACATCAGTATTTTGAAAAAACGTTAGCACTAGATTTGGATAAAAGCCGATGACAATCAATAAAGCCAACAAAGAAGTGAACACCAATAACTCCCGTTTTGATAAATCATCAATGACACTTGACTTCCCTTCTCTCATATCCTGCCCTTTACCATGAAAGGCACTTTGAAATAACACCATGCCATAAATGGCAGAGCCGATAAGCCCAAAAGCAGCGAGAATTGTTAATAGAGGAAAACGTTGATAAGCGCCCACTAGCGAGAAAAATTCAGCCACAAAATTAGCTAAACCCGGTAAACCAAAAGCCGCCGCTGCAAAGGCTAAAGCAAAACCGCCCATGCGCGGCGCACTTTGCCAAAAACCGCCCATATGACTTAAATCACGTGAATGAATACGACTATAAACCATACCTGCTAATGCAAATAGTGCTGCACTGCTCAGGCCATGAGCCACTAATGTCAACACAGCACCTTGATAGGCAATAGCATTAAAGGAGAATAACGCCAACATCACAAAGCCCATATGGCTAATACTGCTGTAGGCCACTAAGCGTTTAAAATCTTGTTGTGCAAAGGCCATTTTCGCACCATATAAAATGCTAACAACTCCCAAGGTTGCTGCAATAGGAGCAAACTCAACACTCGCTTGAGGAAATAAATGTATGACAAAGCGAATAAGACCATAAGCCCCAGTTTTTAATAATACTCCAGCAAGTAATACACTGCCCGCTGTTGGCGCTTGAGTATGCGCATCGGGCAACCAAGAATGCACTGGAACAGAAGGTAACTTAACCGCAAAAGCAATAAAAAAACCTAGCATCAAATAAGTACTTATTGATGGCGGTAGTTCAAGTGTTAACCAATCAGCATAGAAAAAGCTCACTCTCCCCGTTTGCTGAAAATGTATTGCTGCCATGGCGATTATCGCCACTAACATCAATAAACTACTGACTTGGGTAAAAATAAAAAACTTAATAGCGGCAAAATGTTTGTTTTCATGTCCCCAAATAGCAATCAATGCTGTCATGGGCAATAGCATCACTTCCCAAAAGAAGAAAAACAAAAACATATCAACAGCAGTGAAAACACCAATAATACCGGCAATAGCCGCCAGTAAATTAAAATAGTAAAAACCGGTTTTAGTTTGAATTTCTTGCCAAGAGACTAATATACAAATAACGGCTAACAAAAAGGTTAATGAAACCAGTACTAAACTTAAATAATCAACGCCTAATGCATATTCAATATTAAAACTGTTGATCCAACTTAAACGAACTAAGGTTTGCAACGAACTAAAATCATAACCTGCTGTGATTATTGATAAAGCAAAATATAAGCCCACAATAAGCACAGTGATTATTGCTATCCAACGAGCACTCTGTGCTTTGATTGACTCTATGTACCAAGCTAAAGCACCACCAAACAACAAACTCGTCATCACTAAAGTTATATTCATTAGCTTGCCTCCAGTGATAGTAGCTCAATATTTAGCGTCAATAATAACAGCAGAGTAGCTAAACCAATGGCTGCTGCGTACCAACGTAATTTTCCGTTTTGACTACTTTTGAGCACATCATGACACATTGCAACATACCAAGCGTTTAACATGATCAGTTGATCAAAAACATCCGCTCGATTGACTTTGGCTAACCAGCAATAAGGTTTGACCAAAAAGGCACTATAAAGACTATCAAAGCCCAACCCTCGTCGACAAAACATCACCATTGCTGTCGGTTTATCTTGAAAAATTACTGCACTGCTACTGTGCTCACCTGTTCTACGATAGTTTGCAAAATAAAACCAAGAGAAAATAATACCAACAAAGGGAGTGGCAATAGCTGCAGCATGTAACCAATGAGGTTCATTTAAATTAAGTAGTGATGTTTCAGGGAAAACTGCTGATAAACTCACTTCAAGGGTATTGGCAAATAGTCCGCCAAAAAGTGATAACACCGCTAACACTACTAAGGATAATTTTAATAGTTTACTTGATGAGGGTTGCAGTTCATGTTCAAAGCGTTTTTCTCCCATAAAGGCTAAAAAGAATAACCGACAACTATAGATACTGGTTAATAACGCGCCCAAAATAGCGCAATACCATAACATCGGTCCAGCGGTAGTTGACGACCAAAGCTCGCCAATTATTGCCTCTTTAGAGAAAAATCCAGAGCTACCGGGCAATGCCACTAAACACACTAAACCAACTGCAAACAAGGTAGTTTCAAAGGGTAAACGCTTTAACAAGCCGCCCATTTTGAAAAGGTTTTGCTGATGGTGCAAGGCAAGAATAATAGCGCCTGCCGTTAAAAATAATAACGCCTTGAAAAAAGCATGAGTCATTAGGTGGAAAACGCCTGAAGTAAAAGCGCCCGCCCCTAAAGCCAGCATCATATAACCAATTTGGCTCATCGTTGAATAAGCTAACACGCGTTTAATATCATTTTGTGCCAGTGCGGCAATACCTGCAAGCAACAGCGTAGCTGCACCTAACCAAGCAACATAAGTCATCACCTCAGGTGCAAGTAAAAATATGCCATTCATACGTGCGATTAAATATACGCCTGCAGTGACCATAGTTGCAGCATGTATTAACGCACTTACCGGTGTAGGCCCTGCCATTGCATCAGGTAGCCAAGTTTGCAAAGGCAACTGTGCCGATTTACCAACCGCACCACCAAGTAATAATAAAGCTATCCAATAAGGCGCGTCATCACCAATAGTCCACAAGGTATTGGCACTTTCACTCAAGGTCTTAATATTCAATTGACCAAGCTCTTTAAATAGCATAAATAAGCCAATAGCCATGGCGGTATCACCAACACGCGTCACGATAAAAGCTTTTCTTGCCGCTAGCACATTATCTTGCTCTTGATACCAAAAGCCGATCAGTAAGAAGCTACATAAGCCCACGCCTTCCCAACCTAAATACAGTAATACTAAATTATCCGCTAGCACTAAGATTAGCATGGCAACAATAAACAAATTCATGTAAGCCATAAAGCGAGTGAAATTATCATCGTCTTTCATGTATGCAGAAGCAAACATATGTATTAACAAGCCAATACCGCTAACCACTGAAATCATCACTGCCGAAAGACCATCAAGATAAAAACTGAAGTTAATTTTAGCAACAGCACTGCCGGTAAGATTAAATTCGAACCAGTCCCATAAGTGAGTTGTAATTACTGGCGACTGAATTGATAGTTGAGAAACAACAATAAAACTTGATACTGCACTTAACACCATAGCGCCAACACTCAGTATCGAAGCAATATGCCAAGACAAACGTTTACCAAAAATGATTAGTAATAAAAAACTAATTAACGGATAAAAAGGTAGCAAAGCTAGTAACATTTCGATGAAAAATGGTGTCATCACTTACCCCTTTAGCTTACTAAGCAAGTCGATATTAAGGGATTTAAAGCGTCGTTGCATTTGAATTAACAAGGCTAAACCAACGGCAACTTCAGCAGCAGCTAAGGTTAAAATAAGAATAAACATTACTTGGCCATCAGCTTGTTGCCACGCACTACCAGCGCCAATAAATGCCACTCCAACCGCATTAAGCATGACCTCTAAACTCATTAAAATATACAAGGTATTTTTGCGCGCGATAACCCCAACAAAACCGATGATAAATAAAATACTCGCTAGTATTAATATATGACTTAACGGAATAGCACTCATGATGGCTCTCCTGATCCTTCTTGCTTGTCAAAATCAGCCTTGTTTACATTAGGTTGATTAACGCTAATACCTTCAGGTTTGGCAAAATGATACCCAGCAATTAAACCCGCGAGTAATAAGAAAGAGGCAATTTCAACTGCCAAGAGGTATGGTCCATAAAGTAAAATACCCACCTGTTTAGCATGAATAATATTTGAGGTTAGCTTTTCTTGTACTGCTGAGTTATCAATAGCGAAAATTAATTGTATAAGCAGTAAAACAGCAATCAAACTTGGTCCAAACCAAAGACTAATATGACTTAATTTAAAAGCATGAGACTGGGGCGCATGAAGCGTTTCATCTTGTCCAAGACCAAACATCATAATGGCAAAAACAAATAACACTAAAATGGCACCTGCATAAACAATCACTTCTAAACCGGCAGCAAATGGTGCGCCCATCAAATAGAAACAAACCGCTACAGCTAACAAAGAAACCACTAAATACAACAAAGAATGCACAGTGTTTTTTCCAGTTATAACTTTTAAACTTGCAACAATGGCAAGAGTCGCAGCAAAGTAAAACATCAGTTGCAATGAATCTAAGCCCATAGCAACATGAGATTGTGAAAGATTCAAAGCGGTATTATTTATCTGAGTTGCATTAACACTCATGGCACTTATGTTCATGGCATTAGCCCCTTAATATCTACCGGTGATTTTTCTTGGCTAGCATCACCTTTAGATTTACGCTCACCGTTAATATCAACGGCAATGCCACTATGACGATAAAAACTGTAATCTGGATATTTACCGACACCTTTAATAAGTAAATGTTCTTTCTCATAAACGAGGTTTTGCCGCTCATATTCCGCTAGTTCTACATCTGGTGTTAACTGAATGGCATAGGTTGGGCAAGCTTCTTCACAAAAACCACACAAAATACAGCGGGAAAAGTTAACGCGAAAAAAATCCGCACGCTTTCTGCCATCATCATCAATGGTTTGTTGCAAGGCAATACAGTCAACAGGACAAGCCGCTGCACATAAGTTACAACCAACACAACGCTCTTCGCCATCAGGGTCGCGCGTTAACACTATGCGGCCGCGATACCTTGGTGCTAAATAAGGTTTTTGCTCAGGATATTCAACGGTATCAGCTTTAGTAAAGGTATGTTTTAGCACTAAAGCCATGGTTCGCAACTGACTAACAAACATATCAACTGCTTCACTTATCACATTCAGTTTTTCTTTTTGTTGATGAGGTTTATGCGTTGAATCAGGCATAGACACCTCCTAATTTCAGAGCTGCTGTTACTAATAAGTTAATCAAGGCTAATGGCAGCATATATTTCCAACCAAAACTCAATAATTGATCAAAGCGAGGACGCGGCAAAGAGGTTCTTAACAAAATAAAAAATAGTACAAAAACTAATATTTTTAAGATAAACCAGACCAGCGGTGGCAACCATGAAGCTAATGGCTCTGGCATTAACCAGCCACCAAAAAACAGTACTACCGACATTGCAGAAATTAAAGTCACACCTAAATATTCACCGAGGAAAAACAGGGCAAACTTCAAACCTGAATACTCAGTATGAAAGCCAGCGGTCAATTCAGTTTCTGCTTCAGGTAAATCAAAAGGTAAACGATGACTTTCGGCAATACCGGCAATTAAAAAAATAATAAAGCCTACAAACTGCGTTTGAATAAGCCAACCATCTTGCTGAGCAAGCACTATCTCACGTAAATTAAAACTGCCGGTTAGCAGTACCACGCCCATTACCGACAACCCCATAAACACTTCGTAACTAACCGTTTGTGCTGCTGCTCGCATACCGCCAAGTAAAGCGTATTTAGAGTTTGAAGCCCAGCCAGCTAACACCACGCTGTACACAGCAAGTGAGGCCATCGCGAGAAAAAATAATAAACCTATATTTAAATCTGATACGCCAATAGTGGGTGAAAAAGGAATAACAGCAAAGCTCATTAGTACTGTAACCGCACCAATTACAGGGGCAATAGTAAACACTGCGCGTTCACTAAAAGGGGGGATCCAATCTTCTTTACCTAAAATTTTTAATAAATCAGCTAACGATTGTAAAATACCAAGCGGGCCAACACGATTAGGACCAAGCCGGTCTTGCCAAATACCTATCATGCGCCGCTCAACCCATACCAACATAGCAGCTATTGGAATGAGCAAAGCAATGATGATGGTCATTTCAAGAAGTTTAAATAGAATTTCAACCATTTTTTTCTCCTTGTTTAGTATGTTGGCAAGCATCTACCTCATCAAAAAAGGCAATGGGAATAGTTTTATCTTGCACTTTTAAATTTGCCAAAACCTCTGCTTTTTCTTGTTGGGCAGTTTGTCTTCTATTCAACTCGGCTTGAGTAAAATCAGCCAACTCTTCAGTTGTTGCTTTACTTATATTTTCAGCTGCAAGAGAGAAATTATTCAAAGACAGAGGCAGCTCAAACAAACTAACCAAAATTACATCATCGTTCTGTTGCTTGGCTATATTCCCTTTAGCAAAAAAAGCGATATCATCAATAATAAGTTTGACAACATCTGCACTTTTAATATTGATTTTTTTAGCAAAATTCGCTGACATTGATACGCTATTGCCCGCAAACATCAGTGTAAACTCAGGTAAAGACCGCGTTTGCTGCTCAGCTAAAAACCAAGGCAAATTATTAATAATAGTTAATTCAGAACTAGCATTGACGGGAGTTATAGGCCACAATTTTTCGAGTTTTTGGGCGACACTCATTTGTGGCGATTCATCAAAATAAAGTGATAAACTAAGGTTAAGTAAATTATCATTGCTCGCATTAATCAACTCCGCATTAACCTCTTGTTGATGTTGAAAAACTGATTGATTAGAATTCCAAGCTGGCGACCAACTGTAAGGCATATTACTACTTGCATTAGCATTAGCACCTTCCATAGAATAATTAAAAGCGCCATTGTAGCTACTTTCACGGTAAGTTTTCACTTCATGTACCGACTGATTAGCCATCATGGCAGTGCGACCGCTAGCGCGAGGGGTTTGTCGCGCAACACCTCTATTAGTTTTATCTTTTTGACCTCGTTGGCAAGTTAACACTTGCAAAGCCCAAGGCTCACCATGTTTAGCAAAAAATGACTGTAGCTGTTCAAGATTAGTAAAATTAACTTCTTGATGATTAAATAAATGTTTCGCAAGTAAACTAAGCCAGAGCCAATTTTCCATAATAGGCTTCATTGGAATATGTACAGACGAAAAACTCTGTAACAGCCCTTGAAAATTAACAAAGTGGCCATTGCTTTCACTCACTGCTGCCACAGGTAAAACAATATCAGCCACTTTGGTTAACTCATTATGACTATGATCAAGCGCTATCATGGTTTTACAATGTTGTCGTAATTGTTGTTTTTGCTTTTTACTCAGTTGCGCTAAGTCTTGCTCAAGAATCACTAAGCTTGTCGGTGCGTTACTTTCACTTTTAAAAGTACTCGCGCAGCGCGCAATAACTTGCTCTATTGATAAAGCGCTTTCACTTAAAAAATGCAGGTTACCTACGCTATTACATTCTGGCGCAACTAGGGTTAATTCAGGGGAAAAACCATGAGCTTTTTGTGATAGGCAAGCCATAAGCTCATCAATAGCAACCAGTAGCTCAGGAGATTTAAGCGATAAACCAGTAACAATTAACGGCATTTTTGCTTGTGATAGCGCCCGAGCAAGAAGCAATAACACTTTGTCTTCATCATCAGCGTTTTTAACAGTAGCGTTTTCAGTATTACTACTTACTTCTATTGCATTATCTTGCTCTCTCAGTGGCACCACAATGTCACTAGGAGCGAAATCATCTTTGAGCATTTGCGTTAGACGATTGATACAGCTGATTATTTTTTTCGGTGATAAAGTTAACGCACCATTAGCTTTTTGATCAAACTCACTGGCTTGTGCCTGCAATGAAAATAGTGGTGTACTCACATCCTGAGCATAAGTTCTTACCGCAGAATCTTGCCAATGTTTTACGCCAATGCTATCAGCCTTATCAAACGCAGCATTTCTTAGCACTTGTTTAATGGTTAATGCTAAACGTGGCGCTGTTTGTTCAATAACTTCACCGACAATTAAGACTAAATCGTGCTCCTTTTCACCATTTCCGTGTTGCTCTCTATTCTCAATACCCGCCAAACTTTGCTGTGGATATTGCGCTAACAGTTGTTTATGTCTCAGTGCTAACTGCATTTCTTGGTTAGTGTAACCTAGCGAAAAATTTTCTTTACCAACAAGGTATTTTAATAATCTATTAGCTTCAAACGAAGCACGAGCAGAGCCAATACCAATAACATTTCCACCACTGTGCTGCGCCATCGCTTTAGCAAAGCTTTTTTCATTAAACAGTCCTACACTTGGCTCACCTACTTTAGTGTGTATGCCTTGAATAGACTTGATTCGGTTACTGGCATTAACAAAACCAATACCAAAACGGCCGCGATCACATAAAAAATAGCCATTAATATTATGATTGTAGCGATTCATCACTCGGCGTACCGAGCCATAACGTTCGCCAATACTGGTATTGCAACCAACAGAGCAATGAGCACACACAGAAGGTGCTGATTGCAAATCCCACTTACGGGTATAATGAGCAGAAAATAATTTATTGGTGAAAACGCCAGTTGGGCAAACTTCCACTAAATTACCGCTAAACTGGCTTTCTAAAGCACCATTTTTTTGTCTACCAAAATAAACCTGATTACGGGAGCCAAACACATCAAAATCGCTTCCGCCGGCATAGTCTTTATAAAAACGAACACAACGATAGCAAGTAATGCAGCGGTTCATTTCATGACCAACCAACTCGCCCAAATATTGATTGGTAAAAGTACGTTTTTCACCGCGGTATTGACGAGCGTTATGACCTGTCATTACGGTCATATCTTGTAGATGACACTCACCACCTTCCGCGCAAACAGGGCAGTCATGAGGATGATTAGTCATCATGGCAGCAATCACTTGCTCTCTAAATTTTGCGGATGCATGATCATTCAAACCAATGCGCATGCCATCGGTCACTGGTGTCATACACGACATCACCATACGCCCTCGTGTATCATTTTCGTCCATATATTGAGTAACTGCGCATTGACGGCAAGCGCCCACAGAGCCCATTGACGGGTGCCAACAAAAGTAAGGCAAATTCAGCTTATTAGATAATACCCCGGCAAGTAAGTTGTTATCGGTAGCTACTTGATAAGGCACATCATCAATATAGATGGTTACTTTTTTATTTTTTTCATTACTGCCCATAACTTGCCGCCTTTTTTTCTTCCTTATTACTTAGCTTACTTTCGTAAGGGCAACAGCCCTGCTCAATATGTTGTTCAAAGTCTTCTTTAAAATATCGCATCGCACTTTTAAGTGGTTCAACCGCTCCAGGGGCTAGTGCGCAATGGGTTTTACCTAACCACATAAAATCACATAGTTCATGTAATTGCGCTAGATCTTCAGCCTTTGCTGTACCTTGTTCAAAACGGGTTAAAATTTCTACCGCCCACGGTGTACCATCTCGACACGGTGTACACCAACCACACGACTCTTGGGCAAAAAAACGTAATAAATTAAGTACCATAGCCACAGGGCAGTGTTGATCACCTAAAACAATTAAGCCGCCAGTACCCAAGCGACTACCCGCTTTGCCAATTGAATCAAAATCCATAGGGGTATCAAGGTGTTGCTCAGTTAAAAAATCCGTTGAAGCGCCGCCGGGTAGCAAGCCTTTTAAGTTAACGCCATCTTTCATACCACCAGCATACTGATAAAGTAATTCTCGAATAGTGACACCCATAGGCAATTCCCACACTCCGGGGGTATTTACCTGACCACAAGCAGCGTATAATTTGGTGCCAGGGTCGCTATCAGGCGATAAAGCTTTAAACCATTCACTGCCATGTTTTAAAATGTGTGGTAAGTTGCTCAGAGTTTCGACATTATTAACAACGGTAGGTTTACCAAATAAACCACTGACTTGTGGAAAAGGAGGTTTAGCTCTGGGGTTAGCACGTTTACCTTCTAGCGCATTAATCAGCGCCGTTTCTTCACCGCAAATATAACGTCCCGCACTGGTATGAAGGTATAAATCTAGTTGAAAATCAGTGCCTTGAATATTTGCCCCTAACCAGTTGTTTTCGTATGCTTGATCAATAGCTTTTTGCAAAAGCTTAGCAGCAAGAAAATATTCACCACGTAAAAAGATATAAGCCTTATTAGCACTGATGGTATAACTGGCGATGATCATGGCTTCGATAAGTTGATGCGGCACACCTTCTAATAAATATCGGTCTTTAAAAGTACCCGGTTCCATTTCATCGGCATTGCAAATTAAGTAACTGCTCTCTTGTGCATTAAAACTTGCATTGGTACTTTCTGCTTCTGAAGTTTCTTGTTTTTGTAGAGCAGGTACACAGCTCCACTTCATCCCCGTTGGAAACCCAGCGCCACCACGCCCTTTTAAACCAGAATCACTAACAATCGTTAATACGTCATTAGGAGTACATTCTTGCAATGCTTTTGTTGCACCAACATAGCCTCCTGCTTTTACATAACCAGTAAAATCAAGGGGTTCTTCAAGGTTAACCAAGTGTGATAAGGGTTTAGTTAACGCTTGAGTTAGTGCTTGCTCAAGCCAATGGGTGTTTGCTGTATTATTACCAGAATGGCTATTAGACATGATCATCTCCTAGGTTCTGGCTAAGACCATTTAAAATTGCTACGACAGATTCACTAGTAAGTGAGTGATAATGTTTACCATTAATCATCATTGCTGGCGACTTATCACAACTTCCTAAACAGGCATTTGATAATAAAGTAAACTGGCCATCAGCTGTAGTTTGACCGTAATCTATGTTCAAGTGGCGTTTAATAACGTTAAGAATTTGCTCATAACCTGTGAGGTGACAGCTAATACTGTCGCATAAATGAATAACGTAATGCCCTACTTTTTGTCGATATATGAGGTTATAAAATGTTGCTACCCCCTCTAACTGAGCAGTAGAAATATTTAAGCACTGCGCAATAGCAGTAAGACTATCATCACTTATCCAACCGCGCTGTTGCTGGACAATTTTAAGGGCTTCAATACCTGCCGACTCACGTGTTTCCATAATAGAAACTTCATGTTCAATTGCTTTAAGCTCATCTGAACTTAAGTATTGATGAAAGTCAATGTCGTCATCAGCTACCATTAAGCTTGGTATTATTTGCGATACACTAAAGTCATTATTATTCATAACTACCTAATCTTTTATCTTTGAGAGCGAAAACAGGTGAATGCATTCAAGCGCGAACAAGTTCCCCCCTACAGTTTTTCTATCTATCTACATCCGCCATTACGTAATCAACACTTCCTAAGGTTGCAATTAAATCAGCCACCATTTGCCCCTTGCTGATCAAAGGCAACATTTGTAAGTGGGCAAAACTTGGGGTGCGAATTCTAGTGCGATAGCTCATGGTGCTACCATCACTAATGAGGTGATACCCCATGATGCCTTTGGTGGCTTCAACAAACATTGATACTTCACCCGCAGGTATTACTGGCCCCCAAGTAACGTTGACAAAATGAGGAATTAGGGTGTCAATATCTTGCATAGTGCGCGCTTTATCCGGCGGCGTAGTTTGTGGATGTTCTGCCTTATAGGGTCCTGCTGGCATATTATTTAAACATTGCTCAATAATACGAATGCTCTGGCGCATTTCTTCCACTCGCACGCGGCATCGATCATAACAGTCACCTTTGTGACCAAGGGGCACTTCAAAATCAAACTGATCATAGCCACCGTAAGGTCGCTGTTTTCTTAAATCCCAAGCATAACCCGTAGCTCGTAAACCCGGCCCTGTTACGCCCCACTCTAACGCTTCTTTACTTGAATAAGCGCCAACATCTACAGTACGTTTCTTCAATAACGCATTTTGCATAACCATTTTTTCATATTCATCAAGACGTTTAGGTAGGTAGTTAACATAATCTCTTACCAATTTTTCCCAACCTTGGGGTAAGTCTTGTGCAACACCACCAATACGAAACCAACTGGGGTGCATACGAGCGCCAGTAAAGGCTTCAATAATGGCGAACAGTTTTTCACGGTCGATAAACATGTAAAAAATCGGAGATAGCGCGCCAATATCTTGAGCAAAAGTGCCATAAAAAAGTAAGTGCGATAAAATGCGGAACATTTCTGCGGTCATAATGCGGATGACTTTCGCTCTATCTGGTACGGTTATGCCAGCAAGTTTTTCAACAGCCATGACATAAGGAAAGTTATTCATCACCCCGCCTAGATAGTCAATGCGGTCTGTATAAGGAATATAACTATGCCAAGATTGGCGTTCACCCATTTTTTCAGCGCCGCGATGGTGATAACCAATATCGGGCACACAATCGACAATTTCTTCACCGTCCATTTGCAACACAATGCGAAACGCGCCATGAACGCTAGGGTGATTAGGACCAAGATTTAAAAACATAAAGTCATTATTTTTATTTTGCCGTTTCATACCCCAAGCTTCAGGGTTAAATTTCAATGCTTGTTGTTCTTTATCTTGTTCATCAGGCGGCAGAGTAAAGGGCGCCATTTCAGTTGCGCGAGCTGGGTGAGTTTTTAGTAATGGGTGTCCTTGCCACGTTTTTGGCATTAAAATTCGGCACAAGTAGGGATGTCCAGTAAAGTTAATACCAAACATATCCCAGACTTCACGTTCATACCAATTAGCATTTGCCCAAACACTGCAAACGCTATCAATATTTTTATCGGCAGCTGAAATGGCGACTTTTAAGCGGATATCTTGATTTCTTTGATGCGAGCGTAAATGGTAACTAAGGGTGAAATCACCAACATTATTGGCTTTATGTTGACGCTCAGTTTCATCAATAGCACTTAAGTCAAAACACATATCAAAAGGTTTCGATAAATCATTCTTCAATGCTTGCATCAATTTACACAATTTATCTTTATCTACCCAAAAGCTTGGAATATCATCAACAATGTTTTCAATAGCGCTTACGGGCATTAAGCTAATGTCAGTAGCAAGTGCCGTTATTTCATCAAACAAGCTGATCACCGTACTTTGCTGCCAGTCGTTACTGGCTGCCATGTCCACAGCTCTGTCAATACTATCTATAGTCATAGCTACATCCTTTCATCAATAGTGTCCTCTATGACAAGTCAGGTGAATCAAGATTAGTTACTTGAATACGACTTTGATGTTTAATATCGCGCAGGGATGGTTTAGCAATTTGCGATACAGATTGCTCACCGACAACCCAACTTAAGGGGCGTGGTTGATGTTGAATTTGATTTTGTAGTAACAACAAGCCTTCAAGTAAAGCTTCGGGGCGCGGTGGGCAACCGGGTACATAAACATCAACAGGAATAAACTTATCAACGCCTTGCACTACCGAATAAATATCGTACATACCACCAGAATTGGCACAAGAGCCCATAGATATGATCCATCGTGGCTCTAATAACTGTTCATACAAGTGTTGAATAACTGGCGCCATTTTACGAAAACAAGTGCCTGAGATAACCATTAAATCAGCTTGTCTTGGTGTGGCTCTAATCACTTCTGCGCCAAAACGGGCAATATCATGACGAGAGGTAAAACTTGTTGCCATTTCAACATAGCAACAACTTAAGCCAAAATTGAACGGCCAAATTGAATTTTTTCGCCCCCAATTAACCATATCATCAAGTTTTGCCATAAAAACACTACGTTGTAATTCTTCTTCTGAAACGGCTTTAGCTTGGCTCATTTGTTCATCAAGTTTAGCTTTGGTTAATGACCACTCCATTAAAATCCTTCCTTCTGTTTATTAAGGTTCAAGCTAAGATTCAAGTTAGGGCTTGCGCGATCATAGTTTAATTGTTGTACTCGCATCGGTTGATGGCGATGTTTCAGCTCAAGCGCGCCAATGCGAATCAAATAAACTAATGCAGCTAAAAGTACAATAATGAAAATACTGGCTTCAATAAAACCCAGCCAGCCAACGTCATCAAAGGCGATAACCCAAGCGAACAGGAAAATAGTTTCCAAATCGAAAATAACAAAGAAAATTGCGTATAAAAAGAAGTGGTTACCGAAACGGGTTTTATTATTGTCTACAGAAACAACACCTGATTCATAAGGCGTATTTTTAGCACGAGATTTTGTTTTTGGCCCCAAGAAATGGGATAGCACCATCATAAAAATTAGCATAGCGACTAGAATGATAAAGTATGCCGCTATTGGCCAAATTTCATTAATTTGACTAGTTAATTCCACTACGCCCCCAATTCCACTGCTGATCTTATTTTTATGAAAAGTTTTTCTAAAAGTAAAATAAACAACTGGAAATATTTTATTATTATTAGTTTGCTTTATAAGCACTACGGCGACAGACAATAAGCTTGCTAAACTGTTTTATTATAAGCTTCACATCACAACTTAAAACGGTTAACTGAAGATTATTTCAACAAAACAACTGTCGATAAAATAAGCATAGTAGAGATTTTTAAAATAGAAAGTTTAATTGCTAAATTTTATTAAAATTCAACGTGATTGCAGTAAAAATGCTGGTTTTATGGTGTTTTAAATAGTAAAAACTAGGCTCTATATTGAAGCTAGAGTAGGGGCTAGAGTACGAGCTAGAGCCTAGATTGGATAATGTTTAGTGACTTTTCTAAATTACTCTTCACCACCTTCTAACAATTCGGCGAAGTGTGATAATTTATCTAATGCTAAACCATGAATAGATTTTCGCGGATATCGACCTGTGCTGTTCATTGTTCCCGCAGCGGTAGTCATTAACAATTCAAGTGCTTGATCAATGGTTTCTACGGCATAAATAGCAAATTCGCCATGCTCTACTGCGGTAATAACTTCGGTGTTCAACATTAAATTGATCACATTGGTTTTCGGGATAATCACCCCTTGCTTCCCAGTTAAGCCTTTGTCTTGACAAAGCTGGAAAAAACCTTCAATTTTTTCATTAACGCCGCCAATAGATTGCACTTCACCATGTTGATTTATCGAGCCTGTTATCGCAAGGCTTTGGTCAATTGGTAATAAGGTAACTGCAGATATCAATGCACAAAGTTCGGCCATTGAGGCGCTATCTCCGTCAATATGACCATAAGATTGCTCAATTGCAATATTAGCAGAAATAGCGACGGGAAACTCCTGACCATATTTATGGCCTAAATAACCCGTTAAAAGTAATACGCCTTTTGAATGTATAGACTTGCCTAAATCAACTTCACGTTCAATATCGGTTACGCCTTGGCTACCGGCATAAACGGTTGCGGTAATACGCGCCGGCGTGCCAAAAACACTGTCGCCAATTTCTAATACAGTTAAGCCATTTACTTTACCAACAAAGCTACCTTCAGTGCTAATCAACACTTGTTGCTCTTTAATTTCATCAAGCCATGTTTCGCTTAGTCGGCCGGTGCGGCGCTTTTTCGCCGCCAATGCCATAGCCACATGAGCAGCCGTTAAGTTGCCTTCACTACCACTTTTGCGCCAACAATAATTAGCTTCATCTAGTAAATCATTCACTTGTACTATATTGGCAGAGATTTTATTTTGATGCTCTGCTCGTCTTAATGCATAACGAACCAATTCAAGTACCGCTTCGTCAGCTATTTCAGGATAATTATTTTTAAAGGCTCGTTGGCGAATTAAATTGCCAAACGCAATTAAGTTATCCGTACTTTTTTCTAGATGTCGATCAAAGTCAGCTAATACTCGAAACAATTCGGTAAATTCTTGATCATAATCTTGCAAGGTATAGTAAATTTCTGCATCACCTAGCAAAATAACTTTTACTTGTAGCGGGATTTTTTCTGGCTGCAAGCTATAAGCACCCGGTTGACTCATTTCTGCATAAGGATTTTCTATGGTAACTTGCCCAGTTTTTAACGCTAATTTTAACCGTGACCAAACTAATGGTTGAGTAAGCAGTTTGTCCGCATCTAGCAATAAATAACCGCCATTGGCTTTATGCAATGCGCCGGGGCGAATTAAGCGATAACTGGTATAGCTACTGCCTTGAAAACTAGCAAAGTCAACATGACCAAATAAATTTTGGTATGTAGGATTTTGCTCATATACCACTGGAGCGCCATCGGTATTTTCTCTTGGTACTAATAAGTTAGGCAGAAAGCGTTCCACCATTAATTTACGTAATTCTTTATCATTGGGAGCATCATCTTCATCGCTAACTAAAATTTCTAATGAGGCATCAACAATATGAGCACTTACTTTAGTCAGATATTTAAGCACGCCTTTATTTTCACTAAACTCTTGCTCTAATTCGGTTAAATAGGGTTTAATCGCTTGTTCAGCGGTTTCATTTTTCAATGCTCTTAATTTATTAGAAGATTCTCTTTTCCATAATGGCAACTCAAGTAACTGCTCTGCAAGTACCACTTCAAGTTCAGCTAGTAATTGATAAAATTTAGCGCGTTCGCCTTCTTCAATGTTAGCAAACTCTTTGTCATTTAAAGGTTTACCATCAACTAAAGGAGAGAAACCCACTTCTCCATTTTCTTCATACAAAGAAACATTGTTTTTCAAAGCGATTTCTTCAACGGCGCCGATAGCTTCATCATATTTCTTATTAAAATCACGATCGATAGCTGACTTTTGTCTTTGATAACCTGGGTTGTCAAAAATTTCAGGAAATAAATCCATTAACTCATCAATGAATTTATTCATACGTGACAACAACTGCTTACCATCACCGGGGTTTACATAAAGTTTATACGGTGCATGATTTTCATCGAAGTTATTGATGTAGCACCACTCTACCGGTGTCGCTTGCTTTTTTGCTAAGTCAGTTAACAATTGCTTAATTAAGGTTTGTCTACCCGTGCCATGCTCACCCATAGCAAAAACATTAAAACCTGCTGTTGTCATTGAAAGGCCAAAATCTAAAGCTTCTTTAGCTCGTTCATGGCCAACAAAAGTTTGTGCTATTTTACTGGGATCTTGTGTTTGAGAGAAAAGCTCTGCGAAAAGAATAGAGCTAAGTTGTGAGGCGGTAAGTTTACATTGCAAAGCAGGCGTTGTGGTCATGTATATCCTTGAGAAGTTATGCTTTAATACAAATACGCGATTAAGTTTACTCGTTAAGCATCTTACTAACAATCATAATGAGGCGGCAACGATATAAAATTTTGCTACTAAGGATCAAGGGGTAATCGAGTAAAGCTTTCGCCGCCACATTTTGCACACTCAGCAACTTCGCTGACATGCATAATATGAATTTTTTCATCACACTGTTGACAAACTAATTCACCAAAACCAATGATATCTCCGACTTTATAGACACCATCGTGATCAAAGTCCTCAACTAATTCAGCCCATTCAACTTGCGATTTATCCGTTAACTGCGCTAAATTTTCCCAAAAATTTTCATTGAGCAAGCCTAGATAAATAGAGTGCTGAGCTTGAGATTGGTTCTGCAAATAAAAATCATGCAAATCATGCTTTAAGTTATCGGTAAATTGGTTAACTTTTTCTTGTGACATATGCTCTGCAGCTTTTGCATACAATTTAGCCAGTTTAACTAATTCAGTAACTCGCGGTTTTTGCAAGGTTTTCACTTCATCAAGCCAATTACTAAGCTCTTGATATATTTCCATAAGGTATTCTTTTTTATTGTCCATTTCATTACCCTTTGAATATTGTTCAATCTTCTTTTTAATAGTATAGACAAAATTAGCGATTAAGCTTGTTGTTAACTAGGCAGATAAGGTATTCTATCGCGATAATTTAAACTCAAGTTTATTGCGCGTTTTATGCTGAATCCATAGCCTTAATTTATGGTAAAAAGCAGATAAAACAGCCGAAAACAATACCTAATACAGCGTTCGAGAACCCTTAATGGAAGCCATTTATAATCCCCAAGCGATTGAAGCAACAGTACAAAAATTTTGGACTGATAACGATACTTTTAAAGCCATTGAAGATGACAGCAAAGAGAAATTTTACTGTCTAGCCATGTTCCCATACCCTAGCGGTCGTCTGCACATGGGGCATGTACGTAACTATAGCTTAGGTGATGTTATTTCTCGTTACCAACGCATGCAGGGCAAAAACGTTATGCAACCAATGGGGTGGGATGCCTTTGGTTTACCTGCTGAAAATGCCGCAATAAAAAATAAAAGTGCGCCGGGCAAGTGGACTTATCAAAACATTGACTACATGCGTAACCAGTTAAAAACGTTAGGTTTTGGTTACGACTGGGACAGAGAGTTAGCTACTTGTAAACAAGACTATTATCGTTGGGAACAATGGTTTTTCACTCAACTTTATGAAAAAGGTTTGGTTTATAAGAAAAACGCCACAGTAAACTGGGATCCGGTTGATCAAACTGTATTAGCAAACGAGCAAGTGATTGACGGTCGTGGCTGGCGCTCTGGTGCCATTGTAGAGAAAAAAGAAATTCCACAATGGTTCATTAAAATTACTGATTACGCTCAGGAGTTGCTTGATGATTTAGACCAATTAACTGATTGGCCTGAGCAAGTAAAAACCATGCAACGTAACTGGATTGGTCGCTCACAAGGCGTCGACATGACCTTTCAAGTTGACGGCTTGGTTGAAGGTAAAACAGCAAGTTTTGATATTTACACCACTCGCCCAGATACCTTAATGGGCGTTACTTATGTTGCCCTTGCTGCTGAACATCCGTTAGCCGCGATTTCGGCAAAAGAAAATGCGGCAAAAGGAAATACTGAGCTAGCTGACTTTATTGAAGAATGTAAAAGCAATAAAACCACCGAAGCTGATATGGCAGCAATGGAGAAAAAAGGGGTTGATACTGGCCTAAAAGCCATTCACCCGCTTACGGGTGAGTTAGTTCCTGTGTGGGCAGCCAACTTTGTCTTAATGGATTACGGCTCTGGCGCGGTTATGTCGGTTCCCGGGCATGACCAGCGGGATTATGAATTTTCCACTAAATACGGCTTGACCATTACGCAAGTTATCGAAGGTCAAGATGGTGATGATATTGGCAACGCCGCTATTACCGAAAAAGGTTTATTGATCAATTCAGGCGAATTTAACGGCTTAGATTTTGAGCAAGCTTTTAAAGCCATTAGTGATAAATTAGTACAAGAAAACAAAGGTAAAGTAACTACTAACTTCCGCTTGCGTGATTGGGGTGTTTCTCGCCAACGCTATTGGGGTACGCCAATTCCAATGATCAATCTTGCCAATGGTGAATCAGTACCTGTACCAGAAAATGAGTTGCCGGTAGTACTACCCGAAGATGTGGTGATGAACGGTGTTACCTCTCCTATAAAAGATGATCCACAATGGGCAAAAACCACTTTTAATGGTGAAGACGCCCTGCGTGAAACTGACACTTTCGATACCTTTATGGAATCGTCTTGGTATTACGCTCGCTATTGCTCACCAAACGATGACAGTCAAATGTTAGATCCTGCTAAAGCCAATTACTGGCTACCGGTTGATCAATACATAGGCGGTATTGAACACGCTATTTTACATTTACTTTATTCGCGCTTTTTCCATAAATTATTGCGTGATGTTGGTTTGGTGAAATGTGACGAACCATACAAAAAACTGCTATGCCAAGGTATGGTATTAGCCGATACTTATTATCGCGAAGCGAGCAATGGCGCCCAAGAATGGATTGCACCTAGTGATGTTAGTGTGGAGCGTGATGACAAAGGTCATATCACTTCAGCTGTAAGTAAAGTTGATGGCGAAGCTGTTATTTCTGCTGGCATGAGCAAGATGTCTAAATCAAAAAATAACGGTATTGACCCTCAAGAAGTTATTAATAAATATGGCGCAGATACAGTACGTTTATTTATTATGTTTACTTCACCACCAGAGCAAACTTTAGAATGGTCTGATGCCGGTGTTGAAGGCGCACATCGCTTTGTCAAACGTGTTTATAAAATTGTTCATGACTTCACCCAATCAAGCAATGAAATAAACATTACCGACACTGCTGCAAGTAAAGATTTGCAACTAAACTCGGCTCAGAAAAAGCTTCGCCGTGAACTACATAAAACTATCGCCAAGGTAACTGACGATATTGGTCGTCGTAATACCTTTAACACGGCTATTGCTGCTGTGATGGAATTGATGAATCACTTAAGCAAAGCGCCAATAGCCACAAATGAAGATAAAGCAGTAATGCTTGAAGCACTACGCGCAGTGGTATTAATGTTAACGCCAATTACACCACACATGTGTCATTACTTGTGGAGCCAAATAGGTTCTAACAATGAATCAGTTGAAAATACACCATGGCCTATGGTTGATAACAGCGCATTAATCGAAGATGAAAAGCTGATTATTGTGCAAGTTAACGGCAAGTTACGCGCAAAAATTACTGTTGCTGCTGATGCTAGCAAAGAAGATGTTGAGGCGTTAGGCTTAAATGACGAACACGTATTAAAGTTCACTGACACAAAAACAGTACGCAAAGTGATTTACATTCCCGGTAAACTATTAAATATTGTGGCTAATTAATATGCTTTGTAGGAGCGGTTTTAACCGCGAATGTTCGAGGATAAATCCCCTCCTACAGATAAAAAAATTAAGCTTATTAATTCTATTAACAAGCTTACTCTCTGCTTGCGGCTTTCATCTACGCGGTGACTACTTGCTCAGTGATGAGTTGCAAACATTATATGTAAGCTCAAGTGATGTGCATGGTGAGTTAACCCGTTTAGTCAAGCAACATTTATCTCATAATCAGGTAAAAGTGCTCAAACATAGCGATGCCAATGCGCCTGAGTTACGTATTGTGTCCGATAAGCTTGATAGAAGAACATTATCGGTTTTTCAAAATGGTCAAGTCGCAGAATACGAGCTTATTTACGCAGTCCATTATCAGGTAAGTTTTGCTTCAAAAGATAAAAGTAAAACGAGAGATGAGCCGCAAGATTTTCGTTTTGAGTTGTATCGCGATTATCAAGACGATCCAAATTTCGCCTTAGCCAAGTCTCGTGAACTATCGCTATTATTAAGTGAAATGAGGCGTTCCGCTGCCGATAAAATTTTACGAGATATGGCACGCATTCAGCGCTAGCAATAGCTAAACCTTAACTAAACGATAACGAAACAATTACGCTTTTATGAAAATTTACCATAGCCAGCTACAACAAACGTTATCACAGGGCTTTAAACCTGTGTGGCTGGTTTTCGGTGATGAGCCATGGCAAAAAAGCGATAGTTTGGCCACAATAAGAAATCATGCTCAACAGCAAGGTTTTAGCGAAATAATTCGTTTTAGTAGCGATAATAAATTTGACTGGCAACAACTCATTGATGAGTATCAATCAATGAGTCTTTTTGCCAGCCAACGTATTATTGAAGTTGAATTTACCACCATAAAAATTGGTGATACTGGTAATAAGACCTTATTAGCATTAGGCGAAATCATTGAAAAAAATGCAGCTGTGCAAGATGTGATTTTCATTTTTCATGGCCCTAAATTAGATGGCCCGACAGCCAATAGAAAATGGTTTAAAAGCTTAACACAGCTAGGCTGTTATTTACCTTTATATGATATTGATGCTAAAGGTTTACCACGTTGGCTACAAAGCCAAGCAAGAAGCCTTAGCCTTAATTTAGCACCTGAATTGTCATCGCTTTTAATCGAATTATTTGAAGGTAATTTACCGGCATTAGAACAAGAGTTACAAAAGCTATCCTTACTATTTCCGAGCAATCAATTAATTAATTTAAGTGATGCTGAGCAGTTAGTAATTAACCAAGCTAAATTTAATCCATTTCAAATTATTGATGCCTTACTGCAAGGTAACTGCAAAAAATGTTTAGTGATGTTAGACCAATTACAACAAGAAGGTACGGCAGTTGGGCAAGTCATTTGGGTGTTTCACAAGGAAATAAATCAGCTATATGCCATGTTAACTAAACTTAATAATGGTAGTGGACTTAACGACGTTTATAAAGAATATCGCATTTGGGACAAACGAAAACCTTTGTACCAATATGCGCTAACTCACATGAGCCTAAACAATGTTAAACGCGCCATATCTCGACTTGCCGATATTGATTTAATTAGTAAAACTAGCAGCGAGTTCAATGCCTTTATCTTACTATCAGATCTTTGTGTCACCCTTTACCATGGCGAAAGCTTGCAGCATTTTTCCCTTAACTACGAATACAGCTAGTGATAGCTTATATTGCTTATGCATACTTTAAACTATGAATGATATTGGAATTTTAGGTGGCACGTTTGATCCCATTCACCTTGGTCATACATTACCCGCCAAAGTGGTAGCTGAGCATTTATCTTTAGATAAAATATTATTTATTCCAACGAATGTTCCTCCCCATAAAACCACACCAAACATCAGCACTAAATCGCGATTTGACATGGTCAAACTTGCTTGTGAAGCTGAGCCACTCTTTTATTGTGATGAAAGGGAATTAAAGCGCGGTGGTCACTCTTTTACTGTCGATACTTTAAAAGAGTTATCCAAAGCACACCCTAGCACGCGTTTATATTTTATTATTGGTTTAGATTCTTTATTAACTTTTACCACATGGCATAAACACCAAGAAATTTTATCTTTGTGTCATTTAGTGGTTAATACTCGTCCTAATTATCAACTAAATGAGCTCAATCAAGAAACAAAAGCACTACTTGATAACCACCAAGTTAAAAATATAAAGTCATTAAAAAACAGCAAGGCTGGTGGTATTTTATTATTGCCAAGTAGCTTGCCTCATAGTGATAAAAACTTAAACATTAATGTTTCTTCTAGTGAAATACGCCAACGATTACTAAATAAACAAAGTTGCCAACATCTGCTTGCCGAAAATGTATTAGCTTTTATCAACAAAAATAAGCTTTATCGTTAACGCCACCACTAAAAAGTGTTATTATTACCCACTTAACTTTTTTAAATTGAAACCGTACTGTGAGCCATGCTGTTATCTATAACTTCGGTACGGCAATATATCAGTGATTTCCCCCGAATTCACTCTAGAAATAGACAATAGACAAACATTAGGAAGAACATTTTGCAAACCGAAGAACTTAACGCATTCGTAATCGAAAAACTGGAAGATATGAAAGGCCGAGATATCATCTCTCTTCACATTAGCGACAAAGCAAGCTTTGCCGACTACATGATTATTTGTTCAGGTAACTCAAATCGCCATGTAAAGTCTATTGCCCAAAGTGTAGCGATAGAGTGTCGTGCTGCAGGTACAGAACCACGCGGTATGGAAGGTAACGATGTTGGTGAATGGTCACTGCTTGATTTAGGTGACATCATTGTGCATGTTATGACAGACGAACAACGTGACAAGTATAATTTAGAGCAGCTTTGGGCTGAAGATTAGTTATCACTCGTTAACTCTTTGTAAAGGGAAAACTAGTGCTGTGTTAGTCTTAATCACAATAGCGTTTTCAGCTCTATTACAGTATTGCTCTAGTCACTTTTTCCTACGTAATAAGCTTTAATATCTACTTTACTAAAAGCGTAGAAAACTAATTTATGAAACTAACTTTATACGCCGTTGGCAGCAAAATGCCAGCATGGGTTACTCAAGGGTTTAACGAATATGCTCGCCGTTTCCCGCGTGACTTAGCATTTGAATTAGTCGAAATTAATGCAGGTAAACGAGGTAAAAATGCCGACATCACTCGTATTTTAGAAAAAGAAGGTGAACAATTACTTGCCGCCATTCCTAAAGGTAGCCGCATTGTTACTTTAGAGGTTGAAGGCAAACCTTGGACCACACCACAATTAGCCAAACAACTCGAACGATGGCAATTTGATGGTCGCGATGTAGCACTACTTGTTGGAGGGCCTGAAGGCTTGGCACCCGCATGTATCAAAGCAAGTGAGCAAAAATGGTCGTTATCACCGCTAACCTTACCTCATCCTATGGTTAGAGTACTTATTGGTGAAAGCTTATATCGCGCTTGGAGCATCAATAACAACCACCCTTATCATAGAGAGTAACTAGTGGCTCCTATTCAATGTATCATTATTCGCAACTTTGCTTATAGAAACGACGCTGAGGCTAGTTGTTTTTCCAAACCTTTTTTGTTTTATAACGGGGCTTGCTAGTGGCTCCTCGTCGCGTCATCATTCGTAATCATAGTGCAGAAGCTAACTTATTTGCACGCCGCAGTTTTATTGCTTTATTTGGCGTGTTAGTGCTGCTACTTGTATTGTTTAGCAATATCTATTCTTTACAAGTTGCTTCATTTGAAAAATACCAAACTCGCTCAAATTCAAATCGCATCAAGCTTTTACCTGTAGCTCCTAACCGTGGGCTAATATACGATAGAAATGGTGTTATTCTTGCTGACAATAAACCTGTTTATAGTTTAGCGGTTATCCCTGAGCAAGCAAAAAACCTGAAAGAAAGTATCAGCCAGCTGAGTAAGTTACTCGATATAAGTGCTGACAGACAAGCAAAGTTTTTTCAATCAGCAAAACGAAAGCGACGCTTTAAACAAATTGAACTGTACCCTCGTTTAAGCGAACAACAAGTCGCACTTTTTTCAGTTAATAAGCACAAGTTTCCCGGTGTTTTCGTTGATGCACGATTAAAACGTTATTATCCCTTTGGTAAATTAACCACTCACAACTTAGGCTACGTTGCTCGCATTAATCGCAAAGACGCTAACAAGCTTGAACTTGATGGTAAATCTGAAAACTATGCTGCGACTCACGATATTGGTAAGCTCGGCATCGAAAAATATTACGAAGACATATTACACGGCAGTATTGGCCACCAAGAAGTAGAAATTAATAGTCAGGGTAGAATTATTCGCACGTTAGACTACACACCACCCACGCCCGGTAAGGATTTAACCCTAACCCTTGATATAGAATTACAAATGATTGCCAAACGCGCTCTTTCAGGCAAACGTGGCGCGGTTGTCGCCATGGATCCTCGTACTGGTGGGGTTTTAGCCATGTACTCAAATCCAAGTTATGACGGTAATTTATTTGTTCATGGTATAAGCAATAAAAATTGGCAAAAAATACGTAATTCAAAAGATTTGCCTTTAATAAATAGAGCGGTACAAGGTTATCCTCCTGCATCAACCGTAAAACCCTTTTTAGCTATTGCAGGCTTAGAAGAACAAATAATTACCCCTGAGACTAAAGTTTGGGATCCGGGTTGGTATCAACTTAAAGGCTTACCTAATAAATATGGTGAAATAGGAGAGTGGGGGCATGGTTGGGTTGATTTGAACAAAGCCATAGAAAAATCTTGTAATGTATATTTTTATACCCTCGCTTTTAAACTGGGCATTACTAAAATTAGCACTATGATGGAGCGTTTTGGTTTTGGCGATTACACTGGCATTGATATTCATGAAGAAAGTAAAGCCATTATGCCCAGTGTTGCGTGGAAGCGTGCTCGCTACAATCAATCATGGTATACCGGTGAAACACTATCTGTAGGTATAGGGCAAAGCTATTGGACCGTTACTCCATTGCAATTAACACAAGCATTAACCACCTTAGTAAACCACGGTGAACGTAAAGTACCACATTTATTAAAAGCAACTAAAGAGCAAGTGATAAATCCAGTAGGTCAAAACCAGGAACGGTTTGAAGATGTGGTTTACGAAGAGCAAGCACCACTAGTATTAGAGCAAAAAAAGAATTGGGACACAGTGCTTAATGCAATGCACAATACAGTGCAAAAACTTGGTGCTACAGCTTATGCTCCTTTTAAAGGTTCAAAATATGATGCTGCAGGAAAAACAGGCTCGGCACAGTTAGCTCGCATTAAGCAAGATGAAAAGTACGATGCTAAAAAAACCCAAGAGAGTAAACGGGATAACGCTATGTTTATCGCTTTCGCTCCCTATAAAGCACCTGAAATTGTCGTTGCTGTCGCCATAGAGAACGTTGCTAAAGGTGGTGGTGGTACCAATGCGGGCCCTGTTGCTAGGCAAATAATGGATCAATACTTTGGTAACCGAGTCATCTCCTCAAGTCTTGATTCTTCTAAAACAAGTAACAAATCAGCAAAAGTTGGGGCTAGATAATGCGCAGTAGTGGTCAAGATCAGCAACAATATCGTAGTTTGTGGCAAAAATTGCACATAGATTTTCCGCTATTATTAGGCATACTCTCTTTAATGGCACTTGGATTATTCATTGTTTACAGTGCCGGTGGCCAGAACATGGATATAGTTTATCGCCAAGCGATACGATTAGGGATAGCACTAGCTGTTATGTTAGCTATTGCGCAAATTCCTCCCTTATCTTATCGAAAATGGGCAGTGCCTGTTTTTGTTATCGGAATATTATTATTAGTTGCCGTATTGCTATTTGGCCATGTTGGCAAAGGCGCTCAGCGTTGGTTAGATTTAGGCTTTATGAAATTTCAACCTTCTGAGGTGATGAAATTAATTGTTCCCATTATGATTGCTTGGTTTATTAGCCAAGATAATCTCCCAGTTAAAATTTCTACCGTTGTATTCGCCTTTATTTTGGTATTAATACCCACCCTGCTAATAGCTAAACAGCCTGATTTAGGTACGTCTTTGCTTATTGCTAGCTCTGGTATTTTTGTTATTTTTTTAGCTGGTGCTAGTTGGAAGTTAATTGCTGTATGTGCCGGTCTTGCCTCTGCATTCGCTCCTGTTTTATGGATATTCTTAATGAAAGATTATCAAAAACAGCGGGTGATGACTTTTCTCAATCCTGAGCAAGATCCACTTGGCTCAGGTTATCATATTATTCAGTCTAAAATTGCCATAGGCTCAGGGGGCTTTGAAGGCAAAGGTTACTTGCAAGGCACGCAATCACAACTAGAGTTTTTACCCGAGCGTCATACTGACTTTATTTTTTCTGTTTTTAGTGAAGAATTTGGTTTACTTGGTGTAGCTGTTTTATTGTCTGTTTATTTATTTATTGTTATGCGCGGTATGTGGATTGCCGTTAACGCCCAGCATGCCTTTACTAAGTTATTAGCTGGCAGTATCACGCTAACATTTTTTGTCTATGTGTTTGTTAATATCGGTATGGTTTCAGGTTTGCTACCTGTGGTAGGCGTTCCCCTGCCACTGGTTAGTTATGGTGGTACGTCAATGGTGACATTATTAGCAGGATTTGGCATGCTAATGGCTATTGGTACTCACCGGCGTTTCCACGTTTAATGGTAGGTTATTATCTCTAATAAATAGGTGCTATTTAGCCCTAATTTCTTGTCAAAAGTGCTCACAAATTCTTCGGGAAATAATTTGAACATCCGCAGGATGGCCTGTAAGGTGAAGTACAGGATGTACGGAGTATTGACTAGCGTCAACTCCGCACTGTTTCCTCAAATTAGCGCAAACTATCTGCAAATTTAAACGATATATGAATAAAAATTTTACGGAATGAAAAATGAATAAAGACAGATTAATAATTTTAATACTTTTTGCCTTTATCTTATCTGGGTGTAGCTCTGGTCGTTATCAAGATAGGCACGATAGTATTCCCACTAGGTTACCTAACCAAGCTGAGTTAAAAGACGCAATTGCCCGTGCAGAGCCATACAGTCGCGGTGGTAATAAAAATTATAACGTTCGGGGTATCGATTATCAGGTGCTTAAAAGTGCTCAAGGGTTTGAACAAATAGGTGTAGCCTCTTGGTATGGTAAAAAATTTCATGGTCATTTAACATCGAATGGCGAAATTTATGATATGTACGCCATGAGCGCTGCACACAAAAACTTACCGCTGCCTACCTATTTAAAAGTAACTAATCTTGCCAACAACAAGTCTGTTATTGTTCGTGCAAATGATCGCGGACCCTTCCACCAAAACCGCATTATCGACTTGTCTTACAGCGCAGCTTATAAACTAGATATGTTAAAAACAGGAACGGCAACAGTAAAAATTACGGCTATTACCGAGTTTGATAACAAAATCAAAAAAAGCGCTCAACAAACAGCCAAATTGACAACAACGCAAACGCCTAAGCAGACGACAAGTAAAAATCCAGTAACAACTATCAAAAATCATATTCAAGTGTTCGCAACCAGTAAACTTGAATTAGCACAAAAAACGGCTTTAAAATTATCTAAACAATATTCACAGCCGGTAAATTACCCTGTAAAAAATGGCATATACCGTATTCAAATAGGGCCTATTGCTAATAACAGCACACTAACTAAACTGTTACTTAAAATAAAACAAAGCGATTATCCAAACGCCTATTTAGTCAGTTTGTAAAACTACACTTTGTTTAACTTAACTAAATAAAGTTATTTTTTACAATTATCTCTAATTCGCCCGTAGCCAAGGAAAATAGAAGTGATATACTTTCCGATAGTTTCCTTTTCTAGTCGTCTATTATTAAATAAATTATGCCCTTAACTATGCCTTCACAGCCCCAAAAAACCACTCGAAAACTATTTAAAAGTATTATTAACGCGCTATTGGGCTCTGCCTTAACATTTTCATCGTTAAGTTCTGCTATTACCATTATTCCCGATGCACCAAAAATAAATGCCAAAGGTTTTATTTTAGTTGATTTCACTACTGGTAAAGTTATTGCTGAAGGTAATGCTGATATGCAATTAGCACCGGCAAGTTTAACCAAAATGATGACCAGCTACATCATAGGTAAAGAGCTAGAAAGCGGTAATATTTCTAATGATGATAAGGTGATGATCAGCGAAAACGCTTGGGCTAAAAACTTCCCTGATTCATCAAAAATGTTTATTGAAGTTGGTACTGAGGTTTCTGTAAATTTATTAAATCAAGGAATTATTGTCGCCTCTGGTAATGATGCTTGTGTGGCAATGGCTGAACATATTGCTGGCAGTGAAAGTGCTTTTGCTGATTTGATGAATGCTCATGCCGAACAACTTGGTATGTCGAGTTCATTTTTTGAAAACAGCCATGGTTTAGACAGCTCATCACATATGACCACCCCACGTGATATGGCAACGTTAGCTAGTGCTATCATTCGTGAAGTGCCTAATGAATACGCTATTTACAAACAAAAGTCTTTTACTTATAACAATATCAAGCAATACAACCGTAACTCATTATTATGGGATAAAAGCTTGAATGTTGACGGCATGAAAACCGGCCATACTTCAAATGCGGGTTATAGCTTAGTAACCTCTGCAACCAAAGGTGATATGCGTTTAGTGACTGTGGTGATGGGAACAGAAAGCGAGCGAGCCCGAAAAGTAGAAAGCAAAAAATTATTAAATTATGGCTTCCGCTTTTTTGAAACATTTACCCCTTATAAAGCCGGTGATAAATTTGCAACTAATCGTATTTGGATGGGTGATAAGAAAGAAGTGGATTTAGGCATAACCCTTGATACCCCAATTACCATTCCTCGTGGCCAACGTAAAAACTTAAAAGCTAACTTTGAGTTAGATCAGCAGTTAACTGCGCCAATCGCAAAAGGTACTGTGGTTGGTAAGTTATTCTTACAACTAGACGGTGAAGATATTGCACAGTATCCGCTAGTAACATTACAGGAAGTCAATGAAGGCAGCTTTTTCTCAAAAATAATGGATTATATTAAGTTATTCTTTGCCCAGTTTTTTGAATAAGCTTTTTGAATAGCTTTTTGGCATAAAATTCAGTTCTACTGCAAGCTACAACCGACCTAGGTTAGTTGTAGCTTCCTCACTTTTCCAATATCAACTTCTAGCTTCAAGCTCTTATAGATACTCTAAAATCAAACAACAAGCTGAATAACCCGCACCAAAAGAGCATAACACCGCTTTATCACCTGAATTCAAACCATCATGGTGTTTGTGTAAAGCAATAATACAACCCGCAGAGCTAGTATTTGCATATTCATCTAAAATAATGGGAGCTTCTGCAGCTTCAGGCTCACGACCTAATACTTTTTTAGCAATAAAATTATTCATGTTAATATTCGCTTGATGCAAATAAAGACGCTTAATATTATCAGGCGACAGTGCAACTTTATCCATTTGTGCAGCAATTAAGTTAGAGACCATAGGCAACACTTCTTTAAATACTTTACGACCTTGCTGAATAAAATACTTATCAATATCATGAGCTGTTTCAGGGCTACATTGATTCATATAACCGATATTGCTGCGAATATTATTAGAAAACTGTGTAATTGGCTGCTCTGCTATAATTTTAAATTGATGCTTTCCTGTTGCTGTTGATTCGTCTTCAATAATTGTAGCGGTTGCGACATCACCAAAAATAAAATGACTATCCCTGTCACGGTAATTAATTTGCGGCGACAATATTTCAGGGTTAATCACTAACACAGTTTTTGCTGTACCACTGCGAATAGCATTGGCAGCATTAATGATACCAAAGGTAGCTGCAGAGCAAGCCACTAACATATCAAACCCCCAACCACCACAACCTAATGCTTGTTGTATTTCAATAGCCATAGCAGGGTATGAGCGCTGAGTATAAGCACAGGCAACAATAACTAGATCAATATCAGCCGCCGTTTTATTAGCAGCAACCATTGCCTCTTTTGCCGCAGCAACACCAATTTCAGCTTGCATAGACAAAGCATCATTAGGTCTTTCAACAAAGGTTGGTCTCATCACATCTATATTTAAAATATCGCTTTTAGACATAACATAACGACTTTTAATACCCGAAGCTTTTTCAATAAAGGCGCTGCTTGAATGGGATAACGCAGTCACTGCACCATCAGTAATAGCTTGCTCGTTGTCACTGTTAAACTTATCAACATAGCTATTAAAACAAGTAACTAACTCATCATTTGAAATACTCTCGGGCGGAGTAAATAATCCGGTACCACTAATTACAACAGACATAAATTTTCTCGACAATGACATTAAATAAAATGTGCTTTAAGGTATGACCACTAGTGTATTTTATTTAACAAGGCTTGTCGATAATTCAAGAGAGAGTTGATTAGGCGAGATAAAAATCTGTGTCCATGCAAGCGCGAACAAGTTCCCGCCTACGGGATAAAAATACCTGAACGGCACACAGGTATGAAACAAAAACGCTATTTGGGAGTACTACTCTTCGAAGTATGTTCCCCAACCGTCATAATCCACCTGACATTGTTGTGCTAATTCAAACATTTTTTGAGTTTCTTTGCGCAGTAACTCCGCATTAAGCATTTGCTCAGTAACAATGTCAAAAGCAAATACCTTGTCGCCATTTTCCAGCTCAGCTTCTTCAGGCTCTTCTATTTCTAAGCCAAGTTTAAATGCTGTAATAGCGGCTTTTTCAAGTAAGTCAAAATTTTCACTGGCAAAATGATGTTCTATAGTGTGATAAACATCATCATTAGTACCATCAGCAAGTAACTCACTCACTAGTGCATCTGTATGTTCAAACCAATGCTGTAATTCTTCATTAATCATTTTTATTTCCTTTAGCTATCTCTTCATCTAACTGACTAATTTTAGCCGCCATTAATGCATGAGTATGGTCAGCAAGACCACGAGCATTAGTGCGATTGTCATCGGTTATATAGATGGGGTCTAAAAACTCGATAATAATTTTGTCATTATTCCAGCGTCCCATTTTTATTGTCCCTTCTTGATTACTTGCACAAATAGGAACAATAGGAACATTTGCTTGTATAGCTGTGCGAAAAGCGCCGGTTTTAAAAGGTAATAACCCTCGACCACGACTTCTTGTTCCTTCAGGAAACATCCATATAGACAATTTGTTTTTAATAATTTTATTGACAGTAATACTCATAGTATTCATAGCTTTACTGGTATTTTTACGGTCGATCAAAATATTACCCGTTAACCAGTACATTTGACCAAAAATAGGGATCCAGCGGAGACTTTTTTTACCCACAGTTACCGTTCCAGGTTGAACAGCATTCGCCATGGTAAAAACATCATAGCTATTTTGATGATTCGCCACATAAATTACAGGACCAATGTTTTTAACTGAGTCAGGTATTCTTAATTCAACATCAAAGCCCAACAATTTAGTTACTTTACCTAAATATCTCGAGGTATGATGAACATTGTCGCGATGAAAAGGCCTTAACAAGCAATAAAAGCATGACACAATGCAAATAAACAAAAAAGCGACTGACATCAAAATAAAACGAAAAATAGTTAACAACGGATAAAGCCCTAGTAAAATTTCAGATGGCGAGTATAGCAAATTAGCCATCCTCATTAACACATTTATTATCACTTCAAATTTATTTGCTATTAATCAAGCGCTTATTTTTGAGCGATAAATAATTTAATTTTTTTGAAAATTTCACTCGGTTTTTATTAACTTTTGACTATAGTTAAATATAAGTCAGGTGAAGAAAAACTGTCTTTCAAAATAAAAAAAAAGCAATAATAAGTTTAAAAATGCACAGGGAATATATGAAACTATCAAACACAATTTTCATCGCATTATTAATAATAAGCTACTCGATACAGAGCTATGCTGTTGACAGCGATAACGCACAAGCTAAAAACACAAATTCGCACAGTAATTTAATGACCAATAGCTCTGCTGTTAGCCAACGTTTGCTTGTTCAAGATTTAGCAACCGCATCAATAGACAACACTCAACCACTTGCGTTACCGTCACAAATCAAAGGTGAGTTTAGTACGCGTTTATTGTCAATAGAAGCAGGAGTATATGAGTCAAAACAAAATTCAAACTGGAATAAATATTATTTTCAAGGCGCGGTCACATTACATCAAAATAACGATTTAAATGTTTCTCTCATGGCAAATATAGAGCAAATAAACAACTTCAATCATAATGCTCAAGCGCCATTTATTGATAGTGTAATCACCATTAACAACACTGAGTTTAATTATAGTTATGGCATAGTCACAAGTTACTCAGTAACTCCTGCTTGGCAATTTTCGGGGGGAATTATTCATGCAGCTCCCGTAAATGAAGCTATTGCAAACACTTGGTATGGTGATGCAAACATGGCATTAATAGGAACAACTTATTCATTTTAGGGTAAACTAAAGTGTTCCAATAACTAGGGTTCATCACACCTAATAACAGGGTATGCTAGCGCAAATAAATGTCACCTAAAATCATTTGGAAAAGCTACTTTAAACTATGCCTAAAGTACCGGTTATTAACAACCACAGCGAGAAAAACAACTTAAGTCGCGTTGCCGACAGATGAGTTACTAAAGTTTTAGCAAGCACACCACCTAGTACTGCACCCGGCCCAGCAAAAACAAGCACTTGCCAATAAATATCTTGCTGTACTTGCCCGATAGCAGCCCACACGGATATAGCCGAAACAACAACTGCTGCTGCAACAGCCATGTTAATATCAAAACGCCTTAAGAGTAAATAAATAACCAATAACTCACCTACGCCAACACTTAACCAAGCAGTTAAAGCGCCACCAAACAGACCAATTGATATTAACGCGAAGTAATCAAGGAGATAAATCTGACTACGTTCACGATGTGGTTTGAGCAAATACACTGTTAAAATAATAAACAAACCAAGTAAAAGTGAAAACCAACTAAAACTAAGATGTAAAGAGGCAGGCGAAGGTACCTGAAAAACAAAAACGCCCGTTAAAGCAATAGTGGCACCGCTACTAGTAACGGTAATAATGCGTTTAAAACCTTGCCATAAACGCAAATCTCTTTTTTGACTATGGTAATGATGGCTCCAAGTAATAGCACCGGCTGTCATACCAAAGCACTGAATAGCAAAACTCGTTGCAATCGCTTGCTGCTCAGTAAAATTTAACTGCGCAAACATGGGAATAAAAATAACACCGCCACCAGCGCCAGTTGAGTTGGCAAAAATAGCCCCTAGCACACCTAAAAAACTAAATAATGAATAATCAAACAAACTATTAAACAGGTGATGTGCACTTACTAATAACATCAGCCAAAGCAAGAAAAAAACAATGATAAACTTAGGATTTGTTAGCCTAATAGGGTTATCGTTCGCCATAACTTGGTATTAATTCTTAACTTTTGAAATAATAAATTGTTGAGCGTCACTGGATAAACATGATTTAGACAAATAACTTTTACTGGTGTTTTTACCAACGTTAAAGTGCAAAACAAAACCTAAACTGGTTTCATTAATAGCAGTAATATCTTGCCATAATATTCTACCATTATGATAAAAAGACTCACTCAACACACCTTGCTCGTCAATGGTTAGCGTCACCTCAGAATTAGAGGCTTTACTTAACATTTGCCTTAACACCCACCATGGTTGGTTATAATACAAACTTAATGCTTCTAATATCCCCAAAGCAACAATAAACCAAGCAGCATAAGTATCTACAGGGGTAAATAATAAAAGTGTCAAGCCAAAAAGCATTAAAACCGCTGACTTAAAAAAGGCTTTTGCAGACAAATCTAGTACGGTGGATTCACGATAACACTCATTAAAATGCGCTTTATCTAAGGTAAATTTACTGGTAAAAGAGGTAGGTGAATTCATTAAAAAACTAGCGGTTATTTTTGATGGATAGATTCTAACAGATTTTATAATTAACGCATCATGATCATGGTCAAACACATATTAAGGTGATCAATCAAAGAACATAACTGCTCAAAATCATCCGTAGAGAGTGTTTTTTTGTTTTTCGACTTACTCGTTAACTTTTTATTTTCGACTTTTGTATCATCAAAAAAATATTGAGCACAAACCACACCAATAGACTTTTTTCCTATTTTCACAGGGATAATAGCCAATGCGCCACCTTGAATAAAATCTACTAATTCTTTGGTAATTAAATCACGCCACTGCCGATGTGTATAATCATTCACCAGAGCTGGAACTTTAGACTCAAGTACCCGACCAATGGCATTATCACTTTGGCGTATATGAAAAGCGATTCGGGTTGTCTCATCCTCAGCTTGACCATTAAATACAAAACGAGATTTCACTTGTGAATTGTCATCAGACATCATTAAAAAACTACAACGATCAAATTCAAAGGTAGTCACACAATCAATTAAGGCTGATTGTAAATATTCATTCAGATCTCGGCTTGATTTCATTAAATTGGTCAGCTTCATAAAAGCTGACAACAAAGACTTTTCCTTAGAAATCTCGATTAGCGGCGCAAAACGTTTGTTAGTGCCAAAAGCGCTAGCTACTGGCAGAACATTAATCAAATCAACTAAAACGTCTGCACCATAAGATTTCAACAAGCGTGTCGCCTGCTCTCTCGTGTGCTCAATACGCACTTTTAATTGTTCAACGGAGATATTCATAATCTCTGCAATATCGGCTAATAAACAATTAAAGTCTTCTGCGCTTTCACCCGGCTGCGCAATACTCGTGCTCAATTTGTCAGCAAAAAATACGGTTTTCACTTCATTTGTTCGGCTTTCAGGCTCATCTAAAGCTTTTAAAAGTAGATCACTCAAATTCCATGTATTAGCTAAACCTCGGCTTAAGTCATTAAAGCTAGTGCCTATTTCTTGCTCGCAATACTCTTTAAAACCAGGGCTTTCAATATCAACCGCTTGCGCTAGTTTGTCTGCAAACTTACCGCCGCTACTCCAAAACGCAGTCTCGCCAATACCATATAACAAGGCGGCTAAATACACCTCTTCTTGTATTTCTTCGCTATAATTAGGCACCATCATTTTTGCCAACATTCCGGCATAAAAGGAATTGGCCATTAATTGCATTAATTTATTATAAACCCTAAAGTCCAAACTTTTGCTGGCCAATAAACTATCTACTAACTTGGCTGTTAAGCAAACATTTTTAACGGTTTGAATACCAAGCACTACAGTAGCACGAGAAACAGTAGTAACTTTATTAAGGCCTTTATGCCGAACATTATTGGCAACTTTTAATAGGCAGGAAGAAAGCCCTTGATCGTGTAAGATTGCCTGACTTAATTTAGGCAGCGAAGATTTATCGTCATTAGAAAATTTATCAAGCATTCTTGCCGTTGATGTGATCGCAGGCAGCTCAGTATTAGCAATAAGCTCTATCCATTGCTCTGTTGTTTTTAGCATTTCATTTCGCATAAACACGAATACTTATGATAAATTGTTATCATTTACTATGCACCCAAATAGCTAATTTGTCGAAATTTATTTGCTTTAATCAATCTGGAAATTAGAAGCTAGTGCGATCAATAAACGACTGTGGTTGCTTATTCTTTGCTAAACCATTTTGCATTGCTATACGTTGGTTCTTTCGTCCCAATAACCTAAGCTGTGTGATACGCTCCCAAAAAAGCGCGGTGCGAGTGTCTTTTTTCCATGTTTTCTTAAATAGATATTTGGTCGCAGCAATGGCATCAGGACTTTGCTGAGATATTTTTTCCGCTAATAGCTGTGCTTCAATTAAAGGCGCTTTGCTCACTTTTGAAACTAAACCGTATTCCAGCGCTTCAGTTCCGGAAAAAAAGCGTCCTGTCATGGTTAGCTCCTGTGCGATATCTATACGAGTTAACCTTGACAAGGTTACCATACCGCTCATATCAGGTATTAAACCCCACTTCATTTCTAATATAGACAAGTTCGCATCTGGCGTCGCAATACGATAATCACAGCCGAGCATAATTTGCATGCCTGCGCCAAAACAGTTGCCATGAACAACCGCAATAACAGGAGCCGACAAATCACGCCAAACATGTGCAACGCGCTGAAACATATTATCTTTTCGCCACGGAAGCTTGCAGAAAAACTTAGCAATCATCGAAGGGTTTTTAGCCACATAACTAAAATCTAACCCCGCACAAAATGAAGCCCCCTCACCTTGTAAAATAACACAACGAATAGACTTGTCTTTATTAATACGTTTAGCTGCTTGTACTAATTCAGTAATCATTTGCTGGTCTAAACCATTATGCTTATCCGCGCGGTTTAAACTAACATAGGCTACTTGCTGCTCAACTTTAAACTTTATTCTTGAACTCGTCATAATCTTTACTATCGTTAATGCTATGAATGTATTCAGTGTGACACAGTTAAACTGGTAGAACCACTATGTATAAATCAATACCTAAAAGAAAACCTTAAATAAATAATGACAACGCTGTCATTATTTATTAATATCAATACAATTCAGTATAAACTTACCAATCGCAGCTAAAAAATGTCATTGCAAAAATGAATAACAAGTAATGATGTTTGATACTTTTGGATGATTATCTCTTTGAATAGATCCTTTGGTGTAGAGCACTTTGGGATGATAGTTTAATTTTTCTAAGGAAAAAGCATGCAAGTTATTATTTTTGATGATGCGCAACAAGTTGCCGCAAATGCTGCCGAATGGGTAGCAGAATTAATCAATAAAAAATCAAATCCCGTTCTAGGCCTAGCAACAGGCAGTACCCCTATCAGTCTTTATCAACAACTCGTTAATAAACATAAAGCCGGACAACTAAGCTTTAAAAACACCACTAGCTTTAACTTAGATGAGTATTTAGGCATTGACGCAGATAATGCCCAAAGCTATCGCCACTTTATGAATGAAAACTTGTTCGATCATGTTGATATTGATAAAAGTAAAACTTTCCTGCCAACCTGTAATCAAGGTGAAAATCCTAGAGCACAGGGTTTGGCTTATGAAGAAAAAATCAAGCAAGCTAACGGGGTTGACCTGCAAATATTAGGCATAGGCGCAAATGGTCATATTGGTTTCAATGAACCAACATCAAGCTTAGCTTCACGCACACGCATAAAAACGTTAACGCAACAAACATTAACAGATAACTCTCGTTTGTTTGATGACAATGAATTTCAACCTACCCTAGCCATGACCATGGGCATTGCCACCATTTTAGATGCACGCTATGTATTGTTAATGGCAACCGGTGAAAACAAAGCCAAAGCAGTTAAAGATATGGTGGCAGGCCCTCTTTCGGCTATGTGCCCTGCTTCTGCGCTGCAAATGCATGAAAATGCGATTGTTTTATTAGATAAAGCCGCAGCGAGTCAACTTGAAGATCAAGAATACTATCAATGGGCGCACGGGCAAAACATTAAAATCAATAGTGAATTTGGTTTATACCATAATTATTAATCTTTCGTTTTATCTAGCCTTGAACAAAAAAAAACCGACTTTAATAGTCGGTTTTTAATTTCTAGCTCATATTTTTTAATACGCTATTTGCAACCATCAATTACACTGCAAAAGGGTATTTAATCGCGTCATGGCACTGATAACCTTCTACCTTAAAATCATCCATGGTTACCCAAGTTTCTAAATCTTTTAATGATTTGATATCAGGATTAATGATTAATTTTGGTAGCGGTAATGGCTCACGCTTAAGCTGAACATCTTTCATTAAAGCCAATTGATCTTCATAAATATGCGCGTTTACAATTTTATGATAAGCAATTCCTGGTTTAAGACCGGTAATTTGTGCCATTATCGCCAAAAAGAAAAACACTTGTACTTGATTGAAATTTAACCCCAAAGGCACATCACAAGATCGCTGAAAGCTAGTTAAATAAAGTGTGCCATCTAAAATAGAAAAGTTGTGAGTGTGCATACAAGGTCGTAAACAACCCATATGAAATTCACCAGGATTATAAAAGGTCATAATTTCAGCGCGATCATCAATGCCTTGACTAAGGTTATCAACTATTTTTTGTAATTGATCAATTGTACCACCGTCAGGTTTTGCCCAAGCTCTGCCCTGAATGCCGTACACTCGCCCCATGTCATCCTCACCTTTGCGATAAGTATTATTCAACCAAGCATCGTTTAAGTTAGCATTGGCATCCCATGTTTTGGTGCCTAATTTTCTAAAATCCGCAGCATTATCATAACCACGAATATAACCAATAAATTCTGCAATGGCTGATTTAAAAAAGCTTTTTCGCGTGGTAATCATTGGAAATTCATTATTGGCGACATTGTATTCTAAATCCGCATTAATTACGGTTAAACAGCGCTTACCGGTGCGACTATTTTCAACCCAGCTGCCTTGGTCAACAATACGTTGACATAAGTCTAAATAAGCGCGCATTATGCTTTTCCTTTTTTGTTCATTTGGGCTGTTTTTTTCACTTGGGTTTTCTTGTTAGTTATTGCTGACTTTTCTTGACTTAAATAGCCTAAATAAATGACTAACATACCAATTAAAATCATAGGAATACTTAGAATTTGCCCTTTAGATATAAATGAAAAGTACAAACCTAAATGTGCATCTGGCTCTCTAAAGAACTCGACTATAGTTCTAAATACACCGTAACCAATTAAAAAACTTCCAGAGGCTAAACCTAGAGTTCTAGGCTTGCGAGTAATGATGTACATAATAATAAACAGTACCACACCTTCAAGAAAGAATTCATATAACTGAGAAGGATGTCTTGGTAGTTGCAATGCATCGGTAGGGAAAACCATTGCCCATGGCACATCGGTTTGTCGCCCCCATAATTCAGCATTAATAAAATTACCTAAACGTCCCATGCCTAGGCCAAGTGGTACTAGTGGTGCAACAAAATCACCAACGCTTAAAAATGATTTACTACTTTGACGTGAGAAAATGTAAACCGCCAAAATAACACCAAGTAAGCCGCCATGAAAAGACATACCGCCTTGCCATATTTGAAATAAATACAAAGGATCAGCAAGAAAATATTCCCACTGATAAAACAATACATAACCAATTCTACCGCCCAAAATAACGCCTAAAAACCCGTAAAATAATAAGTCGCTAACTTGATCTCTTGTCCATTGGCCAGCACTTTTGTCTGCCGCTTTATTGGCAAGAAACATAGCACCTAAAAAGGCAATTAAATACATCATGCCATACCAACGTAATGCTACTGGGCCAATACTAAAAATAATAGGGTCAATAACGGGAAACTGTAAAAACTGATCTGTCATTTTATATCCAAAAAAATAAATACTATACCCTCGAGAAACTGGTCACGAAGATAATGAATGAGTCGATAAAAGGTTAACCTAACATCATTTTAAGTGCGACTACAATTAGAAATACCGCAAAGAATTTCTTCAATGTTTGTACGGGTAGTTTGGCAGCAAATTTTACACCAACAGGCGCAAATAAAGAGGATGTTAGCACGACACCTAATAAAGCAGGTAGATAAACATAACCTAAACTCCACGCTGGTAACAGCTCATTTCCCATCCCGGAAATGATATAACCTAAAGAGCCAAACAATGCCACCATCACACCACAAACAGTGGCAATACCAATACAATGCCTAATTGGCATGCCAAAATATGTTAAAACAGGCACCAAAATAGCGCCACCAGCCATGCCCATTAAACTTGCAATAACACCGGTAACTAAACTGATCACCTGCAACTGTATATTTGACGGCATTTCTCTAGTTTGGCGCGAACGAATTGAAACAAGCATATAGGAAGCAAGTACAATAACGGCACCAGCAAAAAAGTTGGTTAAGGCTTGGGCAGATAAACGGTCAGCAATAAAAGCCCCCAATAAGGCGCCAAAAGCCACAATAAACATTAATGGTTTAGTGATATGCCAAGGAATATTATTGTTTTTGTGATGAGCAAAAGCAGCACTTGACGAGGTCATCACAATAGCAGCTAATGATGTTGCCAATGCCATCGGCATAATAACATCATTACTAATGCCTAACTGAGGTAATAAATAAACTAAAACAGGTACAATAATTAAGCCACCACCAATACCTAACAAGCCGGCAAGAAACCCAACAATTGCGCCTAGAAAAATACAACTAACAAAAATAAACATCATAATGATTTAAACTAACTCAATTTATAAAAGCCAACGAGAATTACATTCCAGCACGAATAAAACCGCCTAAGCCTAATTGTTCAAGCTGCTCGTTCAAATAACTGTGCACTTGTTTGGCTGTAGTAAGTTTTAGAGTATGAGACAAAATAACCTTTGCTCTATTAAAATCGACATGACGAACAACCCATTTTATTCGCGCTATATTATGCCCATTCATGCTTAATTTATCAAAGCCCATCGCTAACAATAATAAAGCACCGGCTGGCTCGCCTGCTAACTCGCCACAAAGGCTAAGCGGTACTAAATACTTTTGCGATTGCTGTGCTATGGCGTCTAAAGCCCTAAGTACTGCGGGGTGATAAGCATCGTGCAAACTAGCAACTTGGGCGTTATTTCTATCCACAGCGAGTAAATACTGAGTTAAATCATTACTCCCCACAGAAAAGAAATCGACACGCTGAGCTAACTCTTCAAGTTGAAAAATAACCGCAGGAACTTCTAACATTATACCTATTTTAGGGCGAGGCAGGGGCGATTCATCATGCTCATTTACATTACGCTCGTCAGGTATATCCCTCTCTTTTAAGCTATTTAAAAATTCTGTTTTAAGCTCAGTGTTCACTTCAAAATAAGCTTGATTTATTAAACGAATAGCTTCATCTACTTCCCCGACATTAGAAATCATCGGTAACATAATTTCTAAGTTTTTATGGTACTGGTTAGCTCGCATCATGGCACGAACTTGTACTAAAAATATTTCCGGATGATCTAAGGTTATTCGAATACCGCGCCAACCTAAAAAAGGATTCTCTTCGGTAATAGGAAAATAAGGCAAAGACTTATCACCACCAACATCTAAAGTACGCATTGTTACAGGCTTTCTAGGAAATCCGGATAAAATCTGCGCGTACAACTTAGTTTGCTCAAGCTCAGATGGAAAGCAATGGCGATCCATAAAAGGAATTTCAGTTCTGTACAAACCAATGCCTAACGCATCTAAATTTTCAGGGCATTCAAAGCCTGCTGACAAGCCAGCGTTTAATTGTAATTCAATTCTTCTGCCATCAGGCGTAATAGTTGGTAAATCTATATCTTGTTGAATTTTATTTGTTAAGGCTGTTTCTTGTGCAATTAAGTGTTGATATTCTTGCAGTAACGCTTCATCAGGATTAATAAACAATTCACCGCTATAACCATCAACAATGGCTTGTTGCTTGTCAAGTTGAGCAAGGGGAATATTACTAAGCCCCATAATCGCAGGTAGCTCAAGGGCATGGGCTAAAATTGCCGCGTGCGAATTAGCTGAACCAGACAAAGAAACCACCGCTTTTAAACCTTTATGTTGAAAATCAGCCAACATAGAGGCGGTAACATCTTCAGCAAGAAGGATAAAATTTTTGGGGAGGCTCAGCTCATGCGTATGTTGTTGCTGTAAGTTTTGCAACAACCTATTACCTAAATCACGAATATCACTGGCACGCTCTTTTAAATAATCATCATCAATGGCATCAAACTGAATAACATAGTGCTCTATTACCAGTTTCAAAGCGCTTTCAGCT